>Ga0256843_1001542_pt1 | contig 17988 bp, 14 predicted proteins | sample AlvinellametaG_FD_191572 | JGI IMG/M metagenome (GOLD analysis project Ga0256843, IMG submission 191572) | Pompeii worm associated microbial communities from hydrothermal vent at the East Pacific Rise, Pacific Ocean - Alvinella | ecosystem: Host-associated > Annelida > Integument > Unclassified ... | reverse complement strand
CCGAGTGACTCAAGATAGTCGGTTGTCAGTGGTGTGACAGTTTGGAGGTTAAGCATCATCAACCACCGAAGAAGCCGCCGCTGCGGCTTGATGATTTCTTACTGCCGAAGAAGCCGCTTTTTTTGGTGCTGCTCATACTTTTGCGCGGTTTGTTGAAGCTGTTTTTACTTCTTTGGTAGGTTTGCGGTGATTTATATCCTGCCTTACGGTTGTTTTGATAGTTCTGGTTGCCAAAGAGTTTGTTCCCGATCCATGAACCGATCATTGCGCCGGCAATACTGGAAAGAAGTACAGATCCAAGTCCCATACCTTCCGAGACTTGCGGATTTTCCTGTACCAGGGGAGAGGTACCGTTGTCGATCTTGGCGGCTTCCTCTTTGACCAGTTTATCCATCTCCTCTTGTGTAAGGACACGCTCCGTACCGTTAAGCTCTTTCAGGACAATACGTGTCTCATCTGCGGGGAATTCATCTTTGATTTTGTATTTTCCAGGAGCAGTCTCCTCGATAATAACGAATGCACCTTTTGGCTGTGCCTGTGTTTCTTCTGCAGGTTTCTGTCCGCAACCTGTCAGTCCGGTTGCTAGCAGTGCAGCAAGACTGGTAGTGGCTGCCATTGAAAAGGTTTTAATATATTTCATGGTAATGATCCTTCAAGTATAAACATTGTGATGGGGAATAATAGCAAAAAAAGCGTAATCAATAAAGAGCGGGAAAGCTCTTTATTTTAAAAGGGGAGGGAAGTGTGTAAAAATTAATCCATTTGCTTTCTAAGGAAAGTAGGGACATCAAGAATATCTTCATGCTCTCCGTAGTCACTACCGACAGCCATACGTCTTGTACCGCCTATAGTATTGATGGTATTGTTCGATGAGTTAAGAAGCGTCTTCTGCGTTGTTTTCGGTGCAGGCTCTGCAATGGCATTCTTATCCTCAAATCCTGTGGCAATGATCGTGATCTTCACTTCATCAATATCCATACTCGGATCGGTTGTCGTACCGAAGATCACGGAAGCATCTTCATCTGCACTCTCTTCAACGATACTCATCGCTTCACCGATCTCCATGATTGGGTAGTCAGGGTGGATGTCGAAGTGGACAAGTACACCCATGGCACCGTCTATGCTGATGTTGTCAAGCAGCGGAGATTCGATCGCTGCTTTTGCCGCATCGTAAGCGGCGTTGGTGCCGGTGCTGTATCCCGTACCCATCAGTGCCAATCCTCTGTGACTCATAACGGTCTTGACATCGGCGAAGTCAAGGTTGATGTCATTCTCTCCGTGAGAGAGGATCACTTTGGAGATACCGCCGACAGCCTGTGCCAGAATATCGTCAACCATACGGAAACTCTCTTTGATACCGAGGTTCTTCTCGACAATGGAAAGGAGTTTTTCGTTTGGAACAACGATGATAGAATCACTCTCACGTTTGAGCTCTTCAAGACCCTCTTTTGCCAGTTTGGTTCTTTTTCTTCCTTCGAACTTGAACGGGCTGGTCACGATGGAAACAGTGAGCGCTCCCACCTCTTTTGCCGCCTGTGCAATGATCGGTGCGGCTCCTGTACCGGTACCGCCGCCAAGACCGGCAGAGATGAATACGATATCCGCACCCTCAAGCATCGCTTTGATATCTTCAAAACTCTCCAGTGCCGCTTCACGACCTTTTTCGGGAACCATTCCCGCACCCAGTCCTCTTGTCGCATTGAGACCAAGCTGCATTTTGTATGGTGCCAGAGAACTGTCAAGTGCCTGTGCATCCGTATTGGCTACGATAAGATCGATGCTGTTGATACCCTCCTGGATCATGTGGTTGATCATGTTTCCACCACCCCCACCTACACCGATCGCTTTGATCTTTGCACCATTTGTATGACATTTTGTTTCGACGATGTCGATTTCAAACTCTTCCATTTCTTCCCCCTTTTTTTTAGTGATATTGTTATAGTTTGTATTAAAAAAGCTGTTTTGCCCAGTTTGCCAGTTTTTTAATAGGGTTGCTGTTCTCTTTTCCTATATCCGGCAGATCATCGAACGTAATAGTTGATGGTTCCTCCTCTTTTTTCTCTTGTTGCCTTTCAGTCTCTTCTACTTCTGTGACTGTTTGTGAAGGTTCGGTATGATGGAGTTTCAGATCCCCCAGGTCATCAGTATGAACTGATTTGGAGTGGAGCATTTCCTGATTGAAGTTGATCTCATACTGGGTATGCTGCCCCGCACGATAGAGAAGCAGTCCGACAACTGTTGAGAATGCAGGATCTTTCAACTCTTCAAAAAGTCCTCCAACCTCTTTGGGTTTGGCAATACGTACGGGCATGGCAGGGAAGATGGATTGTGCAAGTTCCCTGATGCCTTTGAGCTTTGTCATTCCTCCGGTCAGAATGATTCCCGCACCGATCTGCTCTTTGAGTGCGGATTTTTCCAACGATTTCTCAAGGATCATCAACGCCTCTTCCACACGTGCGAAGATGACGGAGTGTACGATCTCTAGAGAGACACCGTTGCGATTCTCTTCATCTCCGATGATTGGGAGTTCAATGACCTCGTTACTTGTTTCGATCAGGTTTCCGTGACGGATCTTGACATTCTCTGCGATCTGCAGGGGTGTGTGCAATGCCATAGAGAGGTCATTGGTAATATGGTTGGAACCTACACCGAGGAAATCGTTATAGCGGATGGAGTTCCCGACATGTACGACAAGGTTGCTTGTCTGCCCGCCAAGATCGATCACGGCAACACCCAGCTCTTTTTCATCTTCATCAGTTACGGCAATAGAGGAGGCGTATCCGCTGAGCACAATGCCATCGATCTCCACTCCTGCGGAGCGAACCGCTTTTTTGAGGTTGGAGAGGTTGGACTTCTGTGTCATGATAATATTGACATCCACCTCCATACGGCTGGCGTTCATACCGAACGGATCTTCAATGAAGTCCTGGTCGTCTACTCTGAAATTGTACGGCAGTACATGGATCACTTCATACTCGTTGGGTACGTTGGCATTGTAGAGTGCCGTCTGCATTACACGGTTGATCTCTTTAATAGAAATATCTTTATGCGGAATGTTGACAATCCCCGTTGAGTTCAGGCTTTTTGCATAGGCGTTGGAGATAGAAACGGTTGCAGAAGAGATATTGCTTCCTGCAATACGTTTAGCATCGTTGATCGCTTTTTTGATGGACTTGGATGCCAGCTCGATATTGGTGATCGCACCTTTTTTGATCCCTTGGGATTTGGAGATGCCGTGACCGAGTATCTGTACTCGTTCACCTTCAATTTCAGCTATGATTGCACATATTTTCGTTGAACCGATATCGATAGCTAAAACTGTATCACTCACTTGGTGAGTCCTCCCATATAGACTTCAGTAGGGTACTTTGTATCCAATATTTTGAGAAGATTGGTTTCAAAGACTTTGCTTTTTGTTGTGTTGACAGTATTTTTAACCATCTCTGTCTGATTTTCATCGACCGGAAGAAGGGTTTGTTCCATAATAGTGTAAACTACAACTTTATTCGCTACAGTAATAATACCTTTTTCTTCTAAAGATGTAAAGAGTTTTTGTAAAAATTGTAAACTTTCCTGTGAATTTAGTCCTTCAAGGTTGTCAAAATGACTCAGACTCATAAAATCGGAGACAGCAGCATCACTCTTATCTATGGTTTTCAGTGTTGATTCTGCCAGTGATGAAAGTGCCTCCTGACGTGCCTGTGAAAGATAGAGCTCCGTAACTGCTTTTTTAGCTTCTTCAAAATTCATGGTCTGAGGTTGGATGACAGCTTCAATTTTGACTGTGGCATATTTCTCATTGACAACTTTTGGTTTCAAGATATCTCCGGTACTTTTCTGCTGGATTTCATTCCAGATCTCTTTGCTGAGACGGTTGTCACCCAGTGGTAGTGTCAAGGTTTCACTTTTGTCAAGTTTACCTTTTTTATAGGCAATATAGGCTTTCTGTGCTGTTTTCTTCGTTTTTTTAAGTTTAAGATCTTTGGTTACCTGGGGTTTTGCTTCCTCCAGTGAGAGCTGTTTTCCGTCAGGTGCAGTATAGTTGAAACTGTTTGTCTCATAAAAAGCTTTAAGCTCTTCTTCGCTGACATTGGCATCGGCACTTTCTGTCCATACAATTTCAAGTGTATATTTTTTAGGGGTTTTGAACTCCTCTTTGTGTGTTTCCCAGAATGTTTTGATTTTACTCTCGTCAGTACTTAGGTTTACATCTTGTGCAGTTAAAATACGGTATTTTATCTTGTCTGCAACATTCATAGCCGCACCTGTACTTTCCTCTTCAAGTGGCAGGCTTTCTACCTTAAGCAGATCAAGCAGCTTGGCGATGGTCAGTTCTTCTCTAAGTGTATCTTCAAATGTTTTCGCTTTTAGTCTTTGGGACTGAAGGTAGGCTTTGTAGATGGATTTGTCAAACACACCTTCTTTGTTCTGGAACCCTTTGATCGATTCCAAAGTCTGAGCAAGCTCTTCATCTGAAACAATGACTCCCATATCTTTGGCATAGTTAAGCAGTTTTGCCTGTGTCTCTATGGAGGCAAATGCCTGCTGTACCAGTCCCAGTTCTTTGGCTTTTTTTTCATCGAACTGTCCCTGGAACATTTCATTGTAGCGGTTGTAGAGATTGCTGTATGCCATGTTGAGTTTTGACTGTTTGATCTCGATATCACCGACTTTGGCAACATTACCTGCTTTCGATCCGAAATCGTAGCTTCCCCATCCGACGAATCCCGCACCGATAAATGCGATGGTGGCGACCCAAATGGTCCATACGAGGTATTTATTGTGTTTCTGCATCCAACTGATCATTTTTTATCTGCCTTCTATGGTAAAATTTGTATAATATTTTACCCAAATAAGCTTGTGTTCCAATGTAAGTAAAAGAAAATAGTTTGTAAAAGAGAGAGGTTGAGAATGATTGACAACAATACGGTGATGCAACGTGATCTTGAGGTGATATGGCACCCATGTACACAGATGAAAGACCATGAAACGCTGCCGCTTATTCCTATACGTTCAGGAGAAGGTGTCTATCTGTTCGATTTTGAAGACAATAGCTATATCGATGCGGTTAGTTCCTGGTGGGTTAACCTTTTCGGACATGCGAATCCCTATATCAATGCACGGATCAAAGCGCAGCTTGACACGCTGGAACATGTACTGTTGGCGGGATTCACGCATGAGCCGGCGGTAGAATTGGCACATGCACTTGTCAATATTACACCGGAAACACTGAAAAAGGTTTTTTATGTTGACAACGGATCGAGTGCTGTTGAAGCGGCACTGAAGATGAGTTACCACTATCACCGTAATCGGGGTAAGAAGAAGTCACTTTTTCTTTCGTTGACAAACTCCTACCATGGAGAGACCATTGGCGCACTTTCTGTAGGGGATGTAGCACTTTACAAAGAGACGTATCAACCGCTCCTGATAGCCAACAAACAGGTTCCTGTACCTGTTGGTCAGAGCAAAGAGGCAGCACATGAAGCACTTGAAGTATTGGAAAGTGTACTTGCTTCTCATGCTGAAGAGATCGCTGCTTTCATTCTTGAACCGCTGATACAGGGAGCAGGAGGAATGCATATGTATCATCCTAAGTATCTTGAAGGTGCAAGGAAGTTGACCCGGCAATATGATGTGCATCTGATCGCAGATGAGATTATGACCGGATTTGGTAGAACAGGAAAGATGTTCGCATGTGAGCATGCTGGGATATCTCCAGACTTCATGACCCTCTCAAAAGGGTTGACAGGTGGATATCTCCCATTGTCAGTTGTGATGACGACAGATGATATCTACAGTGCTTTCTACTGTGACTACAATGAACATAAAGCATTTCTTCATTCTCACAGTTATACAGGAAATCCGTTAGCCTGTACAGCGGCACTTGCTACACTGGAGATTTTTGAACAAGAGAGAGTGCTTGAGAGTAACTTGGAAAAGAGCCTTTACATGGCACAGAAACTTCAACGGTTTGAAGTATTGAAAAATGTAAAAGAGGTGCGCCAACAGGGGATGGTCGCTGCAGTTGAACTTTCCGGATATGAAGCGCAGGAACGCATAGGTATTCAAATCTATCGTTATGGTTTGGCGAATGGTGTACTGCTTCGTCCTTTGGGGAATGTGATCTATTTTATGCCGCCGTATGTCATTACATATGAGCAGATCGATACAATGATGAATGTGGCGTATGAGGGGATAGCCCGGTTGACAGAGAAAGAAAAGCAGTATGAATACAGGACTACTTTTTGAAAAGGCGTCCCAAAAGCCCTTTGTTTGCTTTATGGAGTCTTTCATAATGGGACTCTGCCCGTTTGATTCCCTGATCCATTGCTTCTTTGTAAAGTACTTCGGCACGTTTTTTGTCTTTATCGATCCCGATCCCGTTCTCATAGAGCTGTCCAAGGTCACAGATCGCTTCAGCATATTCATCATCCATTGCCAGACGGTTGATAAGAGTAAAAGCTTCCGGCAGGTTTTTTTCAAGAAGGTCACCTTTAAAAAGTGAACGTGCCAGCATAAACTGTGCATACTTGGAATGGGTAGCAGCAGAGATGAGGAGTAGTTGTGCTGCTTCCGCTTTTTCTCCTTTTTTGGAAAGTGTCTGAATATGGGAGATCATCTCTTCAACTTCTTGTTCAGTGTACCCTTCATTGCTGATTTTCATTAGCCATGCATTGACGGAAGAAAAGTTCTCTTCGGATTCTTCCAAAGGTGGATACTGTGTTTGCATATTTTTGAGTTTCTGATCGATATAAGGGATTGCTTCATAGTGAGAGGCAACATGATTATCTTTTATGACAGTGTTTTTACGGATGGACTGAGATGTACTTATTTTTTTCTCAGGGGTAGACTCTTTTTTTTCAGAAACAGGGTGTTGTTTTTCTTTTTTGTCATTTAGTACAAGTATCTCATCCTGTACTGTTTCGTTGTATAATGGAGTAGATGGGTCAGTTGTAGTTTTATTTTCCATATTGGTCTGTAGAAGTTCTTTGAAGAGGTCATCTTCTATTATTTGTTTTTTTTCATCAGGAGAAGGAATATCTTCAAAAAAATTATCCTTTTCGATCACTTCTGTATAGTTATATTTTTCATTTTCTTCTATCTGGTCAAAAAAATCATCTTTGGGAGAAAGTGTCTGTTTGATCTCAATATTGTTTGCAAGTACCTCTTCACTTTTCAAATTGAGCAGTGTATCAAAATCAACTTCTGTTTTTTCTTCCTCTTTTGAAAGATTTTTTCCATTGAACCCCTCCATATCCAGAATCTCTTCAATCTCATCATCTTCGCTTTTTGGTTTAATCCTGAAAAGATCGAACTCCTCAATGATCGCTTCATCTTCTTCTGCAGATGTTGTTCTGTCCTGTGAGGTACGTTGAAGAATCTCTTCTATAGGTGTTTCAATGTAGTCTGTAATAAGTGCCTGGGTCTGGGCATAGTTCTCTGCCTGTAGTCCTTTAATGATTTCCTGGATCTTCTCGTCTGTTTTCAAGGCAGAGAGTTTCAGCATCTGTAACTGTATAGTCTCAATATCTCCTATGGAGATAGCAAGTTTGATGATCTGCAAACGTTTTTTGGTTTGGTTCATATAATGTCTCCCCCACTATAATGGAATTTAGTATAACAAAATTATGCTTTATACAACTGTCAACAGTAAATTATGACAGTAAAAGTTTTATAAGTTCGCACTTAGAGCGAGCAGACGGCATGAGTTCTCAAGTACGGCGATCTTTTTTGCCATTTCTGTAATGTCCCGGTCATAAGCAATGAGCCCAAAACCTTTGATCAGAAGCAGGTGCGTATCATGTTGTTGAAAAAACTGGGATATTTCATAAGGTGCACGCTCTATCCAGTCATCAAAATTCTTAGGGTCATAAATGATGACCTCCCCGAGAACACGTTGACCGTAATAGTCTTGTGGAGAGACTTTTCCGTGTTTCAGAGAATAGGCTGTTGCATAAGGGGGCATGGTATAGCAGACATATTTGGCATTGGGGATGCTTTCATAGATGTGTTCATGTATATGTACATCGGTATTTGCCATACTCCAGCGGTAATCTCTTTTCTGACAGTCAAGACGTACCAGAGACTCCTCCGTCACCTCGTTGAGAATGGTGTCTTTGGAGTTGATGATGAACCCGTTTGCCGCGACACGTGCAGATATGGAGCCGTGGTAGACACCGAAAAAGTTTTTTTCGAACAGAGAATGGGAGATATGCTGTATATCTTCGATCAGGTGTTTGTCCATCGGTGGAAACCTTTGTTAGGATTATTTAGGTATTATAACGACATTATTTGGTGAATAGTGAATAGTGAATAGTGAATAGTGTTGGTATGCATTGCATAGCAATGTTTTTGTTTAGAAAGGAAACAGGTGGATAGTCCGCATATACCGGTGTTGTTGAAAGAGGTGTTGGAAAGTTTCGATGGGGTTCCGGAGGGATATTTTGTAGACTGTACACTGGGATATGCAGGACACAGTCGGGAGATTCTGAAACACTATGGACATTTAAAACATATAGGTATAGACAGAGATGATGAGGCACTGGCATTTTCCAAAGCACGCCTTTCATTGTTCTCAGACCGCAGCACACTTTACAAAGGGACATTTGCGACAGTGCTTCCCACTTTAACGGAAGAACCGATTACTGCGATTCTTGCGGACTTTGGTGTCTCCTCTTTACAGCTTGACAAAAAAGAACGGGGATTTTCATTTGACTCGGAGATACTTGATATGCGAATGGATGCATCGGCATCTTTAAGTGCCTTTGACGTTGTCAATACCTATCCAAAAGAAAAGCTGGAGTATATTTTTGATACCTATGGAGAGGTACGATCTTATAGAAAACTGGCTGCTGCCATTGTTAATGCACGTGCCCAAAAACCTATCGAAAGTGCCAAAGAGTTGAGTGCTATTATTATGAAGGTGATCCCGTCAGGAGGGAAAATACATCCTGCGACCCTACCGTTTCAGGCGATCCGCATTGAGGTGAACAATGAACTTGGTGAGATTGAGGGGTTGCTTGATGCGATCGAAGCGAAGCACTACCCAGGTGAAGTAGTTTCACTTATCACTTTTCATTCTCTGGAGGACAGGCTTGTCAAGAACCGTTTTAAAAAGTGGTCGACAGCATGTATCTGTGATCCTCATGCCATGCGCTGTACCTGTGGGAAGAACCATGCATTGGGGAAACCACTCTCACGTAAACCGGTAACTGCATCCAAAGAGGAATTGAAGATCAACCCCAGAAGCCGTTCTGCAAAACTGAGAAGCTTCCGTTTCAAGGATGGGATATAAATGACTGCAAGATCAAAGAAAAAACCACCGAATGGAATTACATTTGGGATGATCAGTGTTATTTTGATGGCAATGTCCATAGTATTGATCCTGGCACTGATCAAGATCTATCTGAGTAATCAGATCTATTATGAGAGTAAAAAGGTCAACAAAATGCAGCGTCAGGTAGAGGCACTCAAGGCGGAGAAAAGAATACTGCAGCAGAATGTTGAAGCACTGAAGTTCAAGAACCGTGTCACGGATACGATCTTTGTGATCGGTGATGAGTAGGAAATATGCGCAGCTTTATACGGTTTGCAGTTGACAGGCCGATACTCAACCATATACTTATGGTCTTCATGCTGCTGCTTTCGGTCTTTGCCTATCAGAACATTGCCAAAGAGATATTTCCTGCATCGACACTTGATGAGATCTCTGTTACAGGAGGGTATGTAGGGGCAAGTGCGGATGTACTGGATAAAATGGTCGTTCGCCAGATCGAGGATGAACTCAAAAGTCTTTCTGAGATAGATACGATCTATACGACCATTCAGAACGGGATGTTCTCTGTGAAAGCAGATATCAAACCGGGAAATGACAAACAGCTGGTTCTTTCGGATGTCAAAGATATTATTGCCAATACCCGACGGGATCTGCCTTCGGATATGGATGAGCCTATTGCCAAAGTAGTGATACATGACTATCCACTGCTTCTGGTTGCCATCTCCGGTGATGTTCCAAAGTCGCGTCTTCTGGAAGTTGCAGATGACCTGAAGAGCCGTTTGGCACTCATTAAGGATCTCAGCGGGATCGTGATACGTGGAGATGCAGATGAAGAGGTGCTCATTACGCTGGATCATAAAAAGATCGAAGCATACGGACTCTCCAAACGTGCAGTCTACAATGCCATCAGCCAGATCGCTTCGATCTTTCCGGCGGGTACGCTTGATGAAAAAGGGGATCATCTCTATATCTCTACGATTAATGGAGAAAAGTCTGAAGCGGCTATTGCCTCTATTTTGCTGAGTATTAATGGAAAACGGATCCGTCTGAGAGATATTGCCACAGTAAAAGTAGGATTGGGTGATCCCGAACAGATCTCCCATTTCAATGGCAAACCCAATATCTCTTTGAACATCAACAAGACCAAAGAGGGCAATGCCATTGCATTGAGTAAAGAGATACGCAGTATCCTCAAAAGGTATCGGGAAAAGTATATGGATATCACTTTTGAAGCCTATACCGATACCTCTGTCTGGGTCAAGAATCGTTTGAACCTCGTGTCATCCAACATCCTTTTTGGGCTCATTCTTGTATTTGCTGCACTTTTCCTCTCTGTCAATGCCCGTATCGCCTGGGTGGTCGCCATTGGGATCCCCGCTTCATTCATGATCACACTGATCGCAGCGGATATGATAGGGTACTCGCTCAATATGCTGACCATGCTTGGTGCGCTTATCGCGCTGGGGATGCTGGTGGATGAAGCGATTGTAGTGGCAGAGAATATCTACCGGCATCTCGAGATGGGAAAGAAGCCGCGGGAGGCGGCCATAGACGGTGCGGTGGAGATGTTCCCTGCTGTACTGACTGCTACGTTGACTACAGTGTTCGCATTTTTACCGCTGCTTATCATGAGTGGAAAGATGGGTATGTTTATGCAGGTACTTCCTGTCATGATCTCCATTCTGCTGTTGAGCTCACTCTTTGAAGCATTCTATTTCCTGCCGCTGCATGCCAAAGAGTTTTTCAGTATGGGAAGGGTAAGGTCTGTCGATGAAGAGGGAGGTTTCTGGAAGACGTTTATTTTCCGGTATCAGCGTTTTCTTCAGCGTCTTCTTGAGAGAAAGTGGCGTTCACTGATCGTTCTGGTACTTTTTATTGTACTAGCAACGGCAGGTATGGCAAAAATGACGAAATTCCAACTCTTTCCTGAATTTGATGCGCAGCAGATCTACCTAAACGGAAAAGTAGATATCAACCATGACCTGCATGAAACGGAAGTCTATGTAACACAGATAGAAAAGGCACTGCTGCAGAAACTGGATAGACAGGCGGTTGATTCTATTACATCAGTGATCGGTTTCAAGTTCAACCCCGATGCCAGTTTTGAGATAGGGGAGAATCTTTTTCAGATATTTATCAACCTGCATGAGAAAGCACCGGAGAATTTTTTTGACCGATATATCAACCCGGTTTTTTCTCTGGAATATGATGATAGTGATATGATACGCAAACGCAAGGCACAGGAGATCGTCAAGTCGCTGCAGAAGGATGTGATCCAAAAGTTCAAAGGGCTTAAACTCAATGGAAAGCCACTTTATGAAGAGTTCAATATCTATGTTCAACAGGCGGGGATCGTCAGCCATGATATTGAGATCGGGTTTAGTGCAGAAACAACAGAAAAGACTATATCTGCACTCTATCAGATTGAATCGAACCTTTCTCGTATTCATGGGGTCGAAGATATTTCTGATAATGCCAATGAGGGAGAACGAGAACTTAAATTACGTGTCAATGATTTTGGTCAGCAACTTGGTTTTACCGAAAATAGTGTGATCAGTATCTTGCGTGGAGCATTTTTGAAAGCAGAGTATGCCAAGATGTTCAATGAGAAGGGACTGGTACGTATACGGCTTGAAGATGCCTATAAAAAAGAGAGTAAGGATATCGGGAATTTTTTGCTTACCACACCGGATGGGAAAGAAGTGGTACGTCTAAAAGATATTTGTGATTTTTATTACCAGAAAAGCTTCGTCAAGATATTCAAAGAAGATGGAGACAAAGTACGTTCGGTCTTTGCACGTGTGGATAAACAGATCATTACACCTACAGAGGTAATGGAAAAGATCCGTCCTTTGCTGGCTCAGATCGAAAGAAGTGGAGTGAAGGTGATCATCAAAGGAGAGGAGAAGGAGAACAAACAGCTTAAAAAAGAGATGATGCAGGCGGCAATGATCGCTGTGTTCCTGATCTTTCTGACACTGGTCTGGATGTTCAACTCTATGGTTCTTCCGCTGATCATTCTTTCGACGATCCCATTATCGGTACTGGGTGCACTAGTAGGTACCAAGCTGATGGGTATCCATATGACACTGCCTGGCGTCATGGGACTGATCGGACTTGCTGGTGTTGTGGTGAATGACGGATTGATCATGCTTGATTTTATTAAAGGGAGCAAGAATCATTTTGAGATGGTGACAAAAGCGGGAATGCGCCTGCGTCCAATCATTTTGACATCGGTCACGACAGTACTTGGGCTCTCTTCTTTAATGTTCTTTGCCAGTGGTCAGGCACTTATTCTTCAACCAATGGCTATCTCTTTAGGATTTGGTATTGCATGGGCAACTGTACTGAATCTTATTTATGTCCCGTTAATGTATGCAGTAATATATAAAGTAAAAATAAAATAGTCAGCTGTGCTCTAATAAAAGAGGAATATCGGCTTGTTCACCATATCTATCAAAAAGTTTACATATTTGATCCAGATGAATATCTGAACGGTCAAGATAGGGGTGTGAATCTATGAACTCCCAGAACCTGTCAGGGGTATTACAAAGTTCTTTGAGATAAAAAAGTGTGATCTTACCCAGCATATCTTTTGATTCTGTAATGAGTTTTTCTCGTTTGATCATGTGTGGTATTCTCATACCATAATACTCTACTGCGGCTCCGATCGGATGAAAGTTGATCCCTTGTCTTTTGAGCAAACGGTGCAATGCCGGTTCCATGATCGAAAAAATATTGTTGGATGGGTAAAGGAAAGTATTGATACCTATGGTTGACATCAATCCAATGGTAAGGTAGGTTCTTAGTCGAAGAGCCGACATATCTTGATATGCAGGAAGGTCAGATGCCAGTGCAAGACGTGAGATTTCACAAACAGGGTATTGAGAAACAAGGTGATCAATATCTTTTACATTGCCGTATATTTGCATTGGTATTTTTTTCAGTGGTGTTTTTTGATTGACAAAAAATACTCTTATTGTTCCGACATATTCTTGTGAGGGGTTATGCCGTAAAAGATAAATAAAGGATTGTTCATCATCCTGATTGTAAAGAAAGTGATCCACATCTTTGATCTCCGCAAGATCCTGATATGCCGGGAGCAGTGTTTTCCTTCGAACAGATTTGACTGCCTTGATATCTTGAAAATCAGTAGCCAATATTAAGGAGTACTCCTGTGTCAAAAGATGAAAAATTTGTGGATCGATCATAATAGTGGATACCTTTGCCGTTAAATATTTTAGAAAACTTCAGTATTATAGAATGCTTTTTGTTATAGTTAAGTAAAATTTATTTTTGTTATATTTATATGATGATTGTATTATGTTTAAGAAGCTAAAGATATAATTATTGAGGTAGAAATTTCGGGGGATTATAAAACTATGGCATATTTTTCTAAAATGGGAAAAGGGTATAAGGAGCTGCTTTTTTTATATCTTATACTGTTATCCCCACTCTTTTCCGGTAATGTAGGCTCAATACTTGAAGAGTACGATCATAAAAATGTATTAAGTCAAAAAACGATCGATGAGAATAAAGGACATTTGGTTCTCTTTACCAGGGAAAAGTTAGAAAAAATGCATGCAAAAACGCTGAAAGACGTTTTTAAAACAACACCGGTGATGTACTATCATGAAAACCGATATGCGCTTCCTGATCCGCTTGCAACAGGAGGTTTTGAACCATACAGAAGTAACTTTGTACGTCTTTATATTGATGGTGTAGAAATTACACAGGGGTGGGCAGGAAGTGGACTTCTTCTTTATGGTGATGTCAATATCGATTTTGTCGATCATATTGAATTTTACTATATGACACCCTCATTTGAATCATCGGTTGAACCAGCATTTTTAACCATTTTTCTTTACTCTAAAGACCCTAAACGTGACAGCGGTGGAAAAATAAATCTTCTTGGTGGAAGTCAGGGATACAATATGGAGACATTCAGCTATGGGGAACAGATAGAGGATGTCTCCTACATGGTCAATATCTCACGTACAGATGCAAAACGGGAAAAGATCGACAATGGTACCAATACACCTTTAAGCCGGGATTTTGAGCGATTACAGCTTTTTTCCTATATCAAAAGTGAAGACCAGATCTTTCATTTGCAAATCATGAAAAAAGATATGGATTCTCTTGCAGGTGCAAGCTGGGATGCAACACCATTGGTCTCAAAGCTTGATTTTCTGAATCTTCATATGGATTATGGTATTGATATCACGGAAAAGTGGCATGCATTGTTTTCCTATGACTGGTTGAGATCTGATATGCAAGGGGAGGATGAAACCCCTCTGATAGGGGTGTCTCCTCCTAGTAACCGCCTATATGCCCGTATCAAGAGTACTACGGTCACAGCAGAGTTGACATATAAAGATGTGATAGGAAAACATCATATCAATGCAGGTATTAAAGGGCGGGATAAAAAACTGGATACGATTGAACTGGATGATCAGAAAGTACCTCTTCCTGATTTTTACTCTGAAAAGGTTGGGTCTGTTTTTTTTCAGGATCAGTATGCTTTAACAGAAGAACAGCTTTTGAGCTTTGGGATATCTTATAATTATATCAGTAGGAACGGTGGAGTATTGAATGACTCACTGCTTCAATTGCGTTTAGGATATATCTATACAAGTGAAAACTGGAGTTATAAAGCCTATCTTTACCGTACACAGGTTGCACTGGAACCGCTTATGCGTTATTTTTATCCGAATGCGACACAGGATATTGGTGCTCAGACGACATTAGGTGTTACTCAGGAGATCGCCTATACGAATGAAAATCAGTATGTGCGACTTATTTTGCATATGATGAGCGATGAAGACAGTTTGCTGAAAAATACTTTCCATAATACATCGGATACTAAATATTTTACTACCATTTTGAACTATGATTATGCTTTTGATAGAGATAATAAAGTAAATCTTCAAATGTACTATGCCCACTATGAAGATATTTTCAATTTAGATAAACTTGATGATATCAGCGGTTATTTCAGTTTTTTCAACAGCTATGGAGATTTTGATTTTTATAATGGCGTGGTCTGGCACCGGAACAGTCTGGACTGGAAGAACTATGTTGACTGGACTAGTTCAGTGACCTGGAATATTAGTGAAGTATTGACTGTGACCCTTAAAGGGGATAATATCCTGGATAAAGCAAAGGAGACCAGTCTTTACAGGCTTGATGTTACGACAGTACCGCCAACAGAGATGACCCCACTTTCTATCTCTCCTATAGATAGACGTGTTACGATCGAACTGGAGTATCTGTTTTGAAAAAGATCGTATTGTTCTTGACTTTTCTTTGGGGGCATTTGTTCGCGATGGATGCGAAGAGTACCATCAATGTCTATTATGAGCTGTTCAGTTCTATGACACAAAAGGAAAAGCTTTCAGTATATGTCATGGATAAAGAGTTGAAGGAAATATTTTCTCAATCAAAACATTTTGTAGTGAGCCAGGATCCTTCAAAGGCGGATGTTGTATTGCTAACGGATGAAACTTCCTATATCACTGTCAAACAGGCATTGTCAAAACATAAGAGTGAAGCTATACCGATCTTTTTTACCACGGATTATCATCTTCTTGAAGACCATCCGGAGATTATTGGGGCACTGTATTGGAAAAAGGGCCGTTCCCAGCTTTTGTTTATCAAACCCAGACTGCAGGTATATCATATTGATCTGCCTCAGGAATATGATCCGTTTATTATCGAGAGCCTATGAAACTGTACAGTACCACAAAACCCATTTTTCTGATCCTTGTCTTGATGATCGGATTTGCTGTATATCTGCAGTATCTTGTTCAGGAGAGTACGGAAAAACTGAAAAAAGAAGAGATCAAGAAAACAGAGATCTATGCCAAAAATATTGCAGAGCTTATCAAAAGAAAGACAGGTAAGAATATTGGAGAAAAACTTTCAAATGATCCAGAGTTACGTACCAGACTGAATGAGATGCTTGAAGCTTTTCTGGTACCAAAATATCAGTATATCTTTCTTCTTTCTAAAGACAGTAGGGGACATTACCGCTTTTTGCTGGATGGTTCCAAAGAGGACAAGGAGGCATATCATACACTTTTCTTTCCCCAAAGTACAGTATTTGACTATGTTTACAGTGAGAAAAAAGTTAAAATTATTCGACAACAGGATGATGTAAAAGGAATATGGCTTTCTATACTCTATCCTATTGTGATTGAAGGAAAAACAGAAGCTCTGCTAGTGATAGACCTTTCACAGTGGTATGGTGAGTATATTGAAACATTCAATTCACCATTGAAATATGTGATCTTGATGATGCAGGTTTTTCTTCTTGTAAGTTTTCTCTTTTTGGCACTGATAACATACAGATACTATATTTTGAGAAAACGAAGTCTTACGGATACTTTGACTTCTGCATATACCAAACTTTATATGGAGGAGTTCTTCAACAGAAATGCTGTAGAGGACTATAATGCGATTCTTCTGGATATTGATGAGTTCAAAGAGATCAACCGGAACTATGGGTATGAGAAAGGGGATCAGGTATTAAAAGAATTTGTAAAAACTTTACGTTCTCTATTACCCCAAAATGCATTTGTTATCCGTATTGGAGGGGCAGAGTTTTTTGTATTTCTCGATAAGGCGGAGTCTCTGCATGAATTGGCACGGACACTGTTTTTGAAGATGAAAGAGAAGCGTTATCTCATAGACAATGAGATCATTAAAATGACGCTTTCAATGAGTGCGCTGGATGTACCGAGAGACACGTTGGATATTCAGCATGTGTTGCGAATATTGGATGAGGAGCTTCTTAAAGTGAAAAGTCAAGGTAAGAACAGTCTGTCTGTGATGAACCTGCACTCTTACAATGAGATCAAGCACCGAAATATTGACTATATCAAACAAGCATTGGAAGAAGAGCGTCTGATATGTCACTACCAGCCTATATTCAGAACAGAGGATAAGACGATCCAAAAATATGAAGCGCTGGTTCGATTGGTAGATGAAAATGATCCTAATGAACTGATCATGCCGCATGAGTTCCTGGATATGATCAAAGGGACTACACAGTATATTAAAATGAGTAAACAGGTATTGCAAAAGGTGTTTAATATACTGGAAGCGTATCCAACTGTTGAATTTTCAGTCAATCTTGATCTGGATGATCTGTATAATATGGATATGATGGAGATGATCATGACATATTTGGCAGAGAATAAACATAATGCCAAACGTGTAACATTTGAGATCCTGGAAGAGAATGAGATCGAAGATTATGAAAAAGCCAATTTTATTTTTTCTCAGCTGAAAGCCTATGGCTCCAAGATTGCTATTGATGATTTTGGAAGCGGTTATTCCAACTATAACTATCTAATACGGCTGAATGTTGATATTCTAAAAATAGATGGCAGTTTGATCCGGGAGTTGACAACAAATCCTGAACGTGCCAGAACAGTACTTTCTTCCATACGGACACTGGCTGAAAATTTTGGTTATGAACTTGTAGCCGAGTTTGTATCTTCAGAAAAAATTTATAATGAAGTCAAGTCCATAGATATAGGATATGTTCAAGGGTATTATCTTGGTGAACCGAAAGTGATCGAAGCATATTTGGGCAAGACCAATTTGGATTAAATCTATTTGGTTATAATTATTGGCTTTTAACCAATTTAAAGAAGTATGAAGGATATAAACCAATGAATTTATTTGACGATGATGATTTTATGAGC
>Ga0256843_1001541_pt1 | contig 17990 bp, 13 predicted proteins | sample AlvinellametaG_FD_191572 | JGI IMG/M metagenome (GOLD analysis project Ga0256843, IMG submission 191572) | Pompeii worm associated microbial communities from hydrothermal vent at the East Pacific Rise, Pacific Ocean - Alvinella | ecosystem: Host-associated > Annelida > Integument > Unclassified ... | reverse complement strand
GAACATTTCGGGAATTACACCTGCAGCAATAGAAATCTTGCATATTTATATAAGAATGGCAGCAAAAAGAGTATAATTAGATAAATTGTTAAAAATTATGACTCAGAAAGGAAATATTGTGATACGAATGTCTATATTATTTTTTATTTTTGGATTTTTATCATTAGAAGCCAACTATTGTATTCAGGTAATGAGTGCAACAAAAGATGGTAAAAATGTTATTGTTAGAAAAGCTGCAAGTTCAAAATATTCACCTTTTGATGATATACGTGTAGAGAAACGGGGAAGTTACCTTGTCTTTCGTATAGGGGATTACCGTAACTATCAAGATGCAAAAGATGACTTGCTGAGAATTCATAATATCTCTCGAGATGCTTTTATTCGAAAGTGTGATTTTGTACGAAGTAGTGCTGTATATATTAGAGAGTCTACAAAAAAAACTACTATAACGCCTACTCCTTCTAAAAGTATAGAGTATATTCCCGATGAGCTTGAAGATGAAATGACTTTATCACAATTTCCTATCCTAAGAAGTAAGAAAAAAGTTACAACAACGGTTAAACATAAAAAAAAGAAATATATCAAGAAAAAATCAAACAATAAATTTGGTATAGATGAAGATCTTCTTCCGTAGTTATGCAAGATAGTAAGAATAGAACTCTTTATGAAAGAATTTTAGATTATATATATCAACATACATTTACACGAATAACTCTTTTTTTTATTCTTGCTTTTATTCTCTATTTACTCGTCAGTTCTCAGTATAATATTGAAACACAGTTTGCAATTGGCTATGGCGCTATGCTTTTTATGTTGATCATTTTTCAATTTAAAAAGTTACCTCCTAGTGTTGTTTTATTTGTAAAATTTGTCGGTGTGGTTGTTGTTTTACGCTATCTTTACTGGAGAACATTTGAGTCTTTGACATATGATGGTTTCGTGGACTTTATTGGTGCATTGTTACTTTACATCGCTGAAGTTTTTGCAATTATGATCTATCTTTTAGGAATTTTTACTTCACTGAATCTTTTAAAACGAAAGTCTATCGATCTTGAAGAGTATCCACAAGAGAAGTGGCCGACTGTTGATATTTTGATACCGACATATAATGAACCACAACTTATTATTGAAAATACGGTTTTAGCTGCCTTGGCTATGGATTATCCTGCGGATAAATTTACAGTTAATCTACTTGATGATGGTGGTACTGACCAAAAATGTAATCAAGAGAATGAGGAGGCTGCTCAGGCCGCAAGAAAAAGACGAAAAGATTTAATGACTTTTTGTGATTATGTTGGAGCGCGCTATATCACAAGAGCTAAAAATGAGAATGCAAAGGCCGGAAATATCAATGAAGCATTAAGTTCTGTTCATGGTGATCTGATTTTGATTTTAGATACAGACCATGTTCCGGCTAAACAGTTCTTACAAAAAACTGTAGGGTGGTTTTTAAAAGATGAAAAGGTCTTCTTAGTTCAGACTCCTCACGCTTTTTACAATCAAGATCCTATAGAGCGAAATCTACGAATGGGTGATGTTCCTTTGAGTGAAAATGATATGTTTTACAAATATATTCAGCTTGGGCATGATTTTTGGGAGAGTTCATTTTTTTGTGGATCTGCAGCGGTACTTAAACGTCAAATGATCGATGAACTTGGTGGAATTGCCGGAGAGACTATTACCGAAGATGCTGAAACTGCCATCAAACTACATGACAAAGGTTATAAAAGTGTCTATATTCGAGAGCCTATGGTTCGTGGTTTACAGGCAGAGAGTTTTGGTGCACTTGTTATTCAAAGGGTTCGTTGGACACAGGGAATGGTGCAGATCTTTTTACTTAAAAATCCCTTTCTATCAAAAAATTTGCAATGGTACCAAAAAATTAGCTACGTGAGTGCCAGTTTTTTCTGGTTTTTTGCCTATTCACGTACAATTTTTTATCTTGCTCCTTTAATGTATCTGTTTTTTGGTTTACGGGTTTATAATGCAAATGGGGTAGAGATGCTAGCGTACGTTATTCCTCATATGAGTATGGCTATCATGATGTCATACTTTTTATATGCAAAGGTGAGAAATCCATTTTTCTCTGAGCTCTATGAAACAGTACTCTCCTTTTTTACACTGCCAGCGATTATTTCAGTATTGAGAAATCCACGTTCTCCTACATTTGATGTAACACCAAAAGGTCAAGAGATGATGCAAGATCATATTTCAGATCTTGCGGTTCCTTTTGTTATAATCTTTACTGTCGTTGTTTTAGGTTTTTTTGCAGCAGCTATTAAACTCTATACAAATCCAGGGCAGTACGATGTTATCCTTATGACAACGGCATGGAACCTTTTAAATATGCTGCTTTTAGTTGCGGCTATTGGGGTAACTAGTGAGAAAAAAGAGGTTAGAAAAAGTATTCGTATACCTTTAAATGCTGATTGTAAAATTATACATGGTGATAAAGAGTATGCAGGAAAAATTGTAGATTTGAGTGAAGGGGGAATGAATGTTGAACCAAAAGATGTTAGTATCGCTTATGAAGAGATACTTAAAGCAGCACCAACAGTTGAGATAGAATTAGCCGATATTGATGGAAACCCTTTTAGGATACCATCCACATTTCTACGTTCATTTAATTGGGGCAAGAAGTTAGTATTTGTTTTTGAGGAGATGGAGTTTAATATACCACTTCGTCAAAAGCTAATATTGATTATTTATGGCAACACTACGCGTTGGAAAGAGATAGAAGATACAAAACCTATCTTAACACCATTAGCAAGTTTTATGTTTATAATGAAGCAGAGTTTTAAAAATGCAATGTTTCGAGATGCATATAAATTCACTTTTACAAAGTTACGAGATAGTTTAATATTGAGGAGAAATTCGTGAAAATCATATTATTTATAATGGGCCTGTTTTTGATGCTACATGCCAATACAAAACAGAGCAAACCAATAGAAAATATACAATTAAAAGATGGTACAAGCATAGTAAGAGTTCATTTGAATTATGTAAATTCTTTTAAAAATATACAAAGAATACGTGGTACGGATGGTATTTATACTCTTGATTTTCCTATACCGAATAAATGGGAAGTTTTAGATGTTAAGGGCTACATTAAATATACTCCTTCGGTATTGCTTTTAAAGGATCTCTCCTCTGCTGTTATCTCTGTTAATGATGTAATCGTATCGCAATTTAAAATTTTTGATTATAAAGATAGTGGAATAAAGTTTCATATAGATGATTCTATCTTACAAGAGCATAATAAACTCCAATTTGAACTTATTCAACACTATACATATAAGTGTGAAGATGGTGCAAATTCTGTTCTTTGGAGTGATTTGGACTTAAAAAACAGTTATGTAGAGTTTCATGTAAGACCTAAAGCTCTAAAAGAGTTTATTAGTTCTATTAAACTAGATGTTTTTGACGATAAACAGTATATAGTCGATCCAATAAACTATGTTATGGAAGATAAGAGTGATACAACTATGAAAAAATTTGCTCTTTTTACTTCAGTTGCATCGACAAGTTTAAAGTATAGATTAGAAAAAATTAATGTTTCAGGTTCATTAGATCTAGATAGTCATAATCTTATCATTGCAAGTAAACCTAAAGCAAAAGAGTTACTTTCTGTTTTAAAAGAGATATATATAGATGATGAAACACCATCCTTAAGCCTTTTCTTTAATTCTAAGAGTTGTGATGCATGGTTAAATCGAAACTCTTTTGCAAAAGTAGAAGCTGATAAAAGCGTTAAGATTCTTAAAAAAGGAGCTTATTTTGATAAGAGTCTTTATCTGAATGATAATAAAGTGACTTTTAATGATCTCAAAGTTGAAAATAGTGATGCAATAACTGTCTCTTTTTGGTTTAAACCAGATAATAGTGAATATTTTACTCTTTTTGGGTTTGATGATTACTCTTTAATAGTGCTAGATAACTATATAGGTTTTAATACGGCAAATAGAGATCTGTATGGTGCTACATTTACTTTTGAAAAAAATCGATGGTATCATCTTACTGCTGTTTTTTATAAGGGAGATGTTGCAAGTAACAGTATTATTATTGATGGGGAAGAACTCTCATTAGAACAGATGAATGGAGAGTATTTATCAGAAAATGCAAAATTGACTCAAAGAGCTTATCTTGGTGCTTCCAATGTCTCTAAAAAACTTCCATATAGAGGCTATATAGATCAATTTTATATGTTTGACCATGCTATAAGTATGCGTAGTGCACGAAAACTCTATAGATACAGTCGAAAGCATAAATTAGCAAGATTATCTGAATCACTCTATATAGATGATAAATTGGCACATGATATCAACGTGATTCAAAATCCTCATACTATAGACAAAGCGATTATTGTTTTGGCTCCAAAAGAGAAGACGAAAGAAAAAGAGTTGATTTATGCACTTTATAAAGATGATTTGGGGATGTATCAATACCAAGGTTTAGATATTTATGATGCAAAAATTCCTGCAAAAGCAGAAGCTTATAGTGCAAAAGATTTTGTCCCGTTAGATAAAAAAATCTACTTTAATGAATTGGGTTATAAAACAAAACTTTTAAAAGGGCAGTATCCTCCAAAGATAAAGTTGCAATTTAAAGTTTACCCAGATAACTATTTTGATGAAAAAGATAAAATTAAAACAAACATACGCTATGTTTTACCATCTGTTGTACATAAAGACTCTGTAGTTAATACATTTATAAATAATAATTTTGCTGATCAGTTAGATATCACAAAAACAAAAGAAGAATCACAAATCAGTATAGCAGCAAATAAACTTTTTAATTTTAACAATCTTTCAGATATGCCTGTTTACTTGATTGGTAAAGGGTATAATGAATTGATGCTTGACTTCTCTCTATTACCGATCAAAGAGGGCTCTTGTAGTATATTTAATACTGAAAATCTTGTGGCTTCTGTCCTTGATGACTCTTATTTTATTCTACCAAAAGCAAAAAAATGGATTGAGATGCCATATATGCAATTTATTACAAGTGCTCAATATCCTTACTCTATCTATCCGGATCTACAAGACAGTGTCATCTATTTGACAGATACAAATGATGCAACCGTATCAAGTGCTATGAACTTTCTCTTTTTCTTAACACAGGAGTTAGGGTCTTATCCAAACTATTTAAAAGTAACAACAGAACTCTCTGCAGAGGATAAAAATAAAAATATTATTGTTTTTGGAACAATATATAATGCGAATGTACAGGCTTTAAGTAGTGATGCTCCTATAGTATTTGAAGCAAATAAAATGAGAAAAGTCTATCCATATATCAAAAGATTTATAGAACATAAAATGATTCTTAATGAAGATAGATTGAAAAAGTATCGATTTAAAACATCTATTGAAGAAGAAAACTTTATTGAAAGAACTATGATAATGCAGATGTTTAAATCAAAATTTAATAAAGATAAAACAATTTTGATGTTTACAGCAAGTACTCCAATTTGTCTTAATAAGGGAGTAAATTCTATCTTTCAATATCAAAACAGAAATAATATTATGGGAGATACAGTAATTTATGATTTTAAAGATCAAAAAGGCTTGTCTTATAATATAAAAGATAAATATATAATCTCAAAATTAGGATGGGCAGAGACAATTGCTTTAGAGATAGGGGCATATCCTCTTCGATATATCATTGTTTTTACTATACTACTTATAATATTTGTTTGGATTGTAAAAATACTTTTAGGCAAATTTAAAGAGGATCATCATAAAGATGCTGAATAGATCACTCTTTTTCTTATTGTTCTTTACTCTCTCTTTATATGCATCTTGGGATGAATATAAAGCACGTTTTTTAACAGAGGATGGGAGAGTGATCGATAAGAAAAATTGTGATATTAGCCATAGTGAAGCTGTTGGTTATGCAATGTACTTGGCAATTAAAAACGATGATATGCAAAGTTTTGAAAAAATTCATACATGGTATCAAAACAATTTAATGAAAAATAAATTTGGTCTGATTAGTTGGAAATGGGGGAAAGATAAGAGAGGAGAGTGGCATGTTCTTGATAAGAATAATGCAAGTGATGGAGATTTATGGATAGCATATGATAATCTTTTAGCTTATGAGTTAACAAAAAATGAAAAGTATAAAATAGAAGCTCTTGATTTGATGAAAAACATTAAAGAAAAGTTGCTTTTAAAAAATAAGGATCATATCTATCTACTTCCAGGATACTATGGATATGATAGAGAAGAAGTTTTTGAAGTGAATCTATCATACTATCTCTTTTTTATTTTTGACAAGTTTTTTGAGCTTGATCATGATCCAGTTTGGAAAAAACTAAAAACAGATGGTATTGCACTTCTTTATAGTGCTCGATGCACTCCTCTACACCTTCATGCTGATTGGATTGAGATTGAAAAAAAATCCCAAAAAATCTCTTTAAGTAAAAATCATATGTTTGGTTATGATGCTATTCGCATACCGTTAAATATTTTAATGAGTGATATAGGTATAGAAAATCAAAAAAAGTTGTTACAGCCTTATAAAAATTATATTGACGCTATGAAAAAAATGCAGACTCTATTTGGTGTAAGTGATTTAAAAAAGGGAACTATCAGTATATATAATTATGGATATGTTCACTTAAGTGTTTATAATAAGATAGACAATTATTTTTATAAAGAACACTCGTTCACAGAGGCATTAGAAAAACTCAAAAGGGAAAGAAAAGATGACTACTACTCTTATTCGCTATATCTTATATCTAACACTAATTAGCAGTGTTGTATCAGCAGAAAAAGTCAATATAAGTTTTGAAGTTTTTCATGCCAATAATAGTTATTTGGATATTGCAAAACAAAAGTTAAACAAACTGCAAAAAAAAGGTCTCTCTTGTTATATTGTAAAAGATAAAGATGATGTTTCTGTTCGTTGTAATGATTCACATACACTGCAGGAGATGCAAGAAAATATCAATAGACTGCAAAATCTTGGTATCGAATTTGTCATAATTAGTAGTGAGTATAAGGAGAAACACTCTGAGTATAAAAAACCAAATAAGTTATTAGAGGGGTATCAGGCATATAATAAAAAAGAGTATAGAAAGGCTTATAGTATTTTTTCAAAACTTTATGAATCAGAAGATAATTATGAAAATGCTTATGCTTATGCCTTAGCTCTTATGAAGCTGCATAAATATGAAAGAGCCCTAGATGTTTTATATAAATATAAGCAACCAAAGGCTCGTCTACTTTATAAAAATATTGCACACACCTATTTTTATCATAAACTTAAAAAGAAAAAATATCGTGAGGCATACAACATAGCAAAAAGCTATCATTTAGGGAAAAAAACAGAGTTGGAGATTCCATATATGCAAGCTGTAAATCTTTTTGAGAAAAAAGAGTATAACAGTGCTTTGGAACTCTTGTCATCATATCGAAACAAATCGTCTAAAATAGAAAAACTTTATAATGATATTTTATATGCAAAGTTTATAGATAGAGCTTGGTCTTTTATAGATACAAATCCTGCAAAAGCACTTCAAATTTTTAAAAATGCATGTAAAATCAAGAAAGAGTTTGATTGCTATAATGGTATGATGTATGCATACTACAATCTTAAAAAATATGATGTTTCTCTCTATCTTGCAGAAAAGCTTTATATTTATAAAGCTGATCCTAAACTTGCAGAGATGGCATTTAACAGTAGTTTGGCATTAAAAAACTATAGAGAGGCCAAAATTTGGTATTTGATCTTAGAAGATCATGAAGATAGTAGGGATCTTTTAAAGAAAAAGATGGATCTTGATATAGCACAAAAAGATTATAAATCTGCAAAAAAATTAGCCGAGAGAGTTTTAGAAGATAATCCAAATGACAGTGATGCCAAGTATATTTTAGCCTTAGATGCCTTTGAAAATAAAAATTATAAAGAGTGTTTATCTCTTGTCCGTGATATCTCTTTTACACAAGATTATCAAAAAGATATACGTTATAGATGTCAAGCTTATGATGCGTTGGCAAATGGAAATGTAGAGAGGGCAGAAACAACTATTAAAAAAGTGAAAAATGATGAAACACTTTATGCTTTTTATCTTGATTTAGCGAAATATTTTGAAGAAAAAGATGATGCAAGAGCCTTAGTAACCTATGCAAAAGCAAAAGAGTTAAGTAAGCAGATAGATGGGGAATTGGCTTATCTCTATGCATTAAAAAACTTTCATAAAGAGCAGAAACTAGAAGATGAATTAGCATATGCATATAAAACTTTTCCTCAAGAGAAAAAGCAATTAGATAAATTTAAGATTATGTATGACAAAGAGAGACTTTTTCAGCTTTATCAAGCAAAAGAGTATGAAGAGTGTTATGCATTTAGTAAAACAATAGAGACAGAACAAAAAGATAAAGATATCTATACTTTAACAGGGTGGTGTGCATATTCAAGTGGGAATTATGCAGCTGCAAAAGAGGCGTTTGCACAAGCAGGTAAAATGGCTAAGAGTAAAAATGAAGAACTCTATGCTTATGCTTTGAGCTCTGCTCAGTTACATGAAAGAGATGATGCAATCAAAGCATTAGATCAGATAAACTTTTCTAATGAGAAAGAGAAACAGCAAGCAATTGGTTTATATGCAGATCTGCAAGACCAAGAAAGAGCAAAATCACTGCTTAAAACTGTAAAAAATGAGTCTGACAGAGAACGTGCATTGCAGTCAATAAATAAGAGCTATACAAAACTTCTCTATGAAAACTCAGTATCAGCAGGACTTTACTGGCAGGCACAGGCTGGAACAAGTGGTATGACAACATTTGATAAGTATGTTATACCTATAGATTACGACTATTATGATGCTTCAAAAGATATGCATTTTTATATAGATGCAGATATTATGTATCTTTACAATGGAAAGTTAAATGATGTTGGGGCATATGATAATTATGGTTTTGCAACATATACACAAGCCAATACTTTAGAAGATGATAGTGGCTTGATGCCAAAAGTAGGGCTTGATTATAAGAACTATCATTTTATGATAGGAACTACTCCATTAGGAAGTAAAATCTCTCCTGAATTGACTGCTCTTTTATCAACATATTTTGTAAAAAATCGATGGTTGGCCACTTTTAAGATAGAACAAAAAGAGTTAGATGAAACAATGCTCTCATTTGTTGGTGAACGTGCACAAGATGGTATCCAAGAAGTTTATTGGGGACGCGTTTTAAAACGTGGTGCAACCGTAGGCATTAGCTATGATGCAGCAGTCAGTTTAGCTTTAAACCTCACTTATTTTCCTGAGATTTTTGGGAAAAATGTTCAGACAAACAGTCAGAAAAAAGCGGTTGTTACAGCAATCTATTATCCGGCTGTAGATAAACTCGATTATCTTCAAGTTGGTGCGATAGGTATATATGATAGTTATGATAAAAACGAAAATTTATTTACATATGGTCATGGAGGTTATTTTTCTCCGCAGTCATTCTTTATGGCTGGAATATTTACTGAGTTTGGAGATCATTTAAAGCAAGATTTATACTACAAGGCAAAGCTGGGGGTTGGCTTTGAGACCTATAGTGTTGATGATGCACAAAAATTTCCTTTGCATGATGGTGTTGTTAATTCAAATGTTATAGTAAAAGGCTATGAGGAAAATGGTATTGATTATAAATTAGCATTGCAGTTAGGGTATAAAATAAACAGTAATTTTGATCTTATATCGGGAATCTCTTTTGAAAATTTTCAAAACTATAGAATTAGTGAGTTTACTTTTGCATTTGTTTATAGGTTTGATGAACACTTTAATGATTTTAATACATTTTATCTCAATCATCGTGTAGATCATATTATTCCTCGATATGAAGTAGCTAAATAGCCATACTTTTTGTATAATAAAGTAAAATTATATAAAGGTATATATTGAAGACATTTTATTATGTTCATACAGGACACCGGATAGGATTAGATAGATTTCGTCGTGCTGTTGCGATTTTAAACACTTTAGCAGATGAAGATATTACACTTTTGACATCAGATTATAGAATTGCACAAGTGGCTCGTGATTTTGGTATAGAAAAAAGTGTTGGTATTGATGTTGTTCGTAACATTCCTCAGATATCACATAATGGTGATAAATTAATTTTTGATTCTGTTGAAGCAAATCCTATTATGCTTGATGATATGCGTAACTATTTTTCGAAATTTATCCGTATCAGTGATAATATTGATGATAAAAAGAGTGAAAAAGAGTATCTAATTTCTCCATACTTAAAAGGAGAAGCTATCTGTAACAGTATAGTTGTAAATGATATCTTTTTTGGTGATTTTGAGAAAAAAGTCGCTATAACATATTTTTTCGGTGATGATGATTATGAAAAAGATTTAGAGAAGCATCTTGATTTCATAGATGAGCTTAACCCTCATCTACAGTTAGGTTTTTACTACTTTTTAGATTATGAAGATATGCTTAAAGAGAAGTTTAAAGACTCTTTTGAATTTGAAGAATATGAAGATATGATTAAAACTACAGATATCTTAGTAACTGCATCTCCGCAAGCTGTTTTAGACTCACTTGCCACTGGAGCAAGACCTATCTATTTTCAAAGAGAAGATTATACAGAGGATTTTGTACCACTTTTTGAAAAATTAAATATTCCAATAGTAAATAATTATGATAAGGAAGACTTATCTGTTATTTTAAAAACAATAAACAACATAAAATATGGAAAAATCGAACAAAATGGTAACAAAATTGCTAATTTTATAAAAGAGAGCTTAACTTTATAAATAATTAAAAGTTATTTGGTATATAATAAGCTTTTAGATAAAAAATTTCACAATAAGTGAGTGAACATGAAAAACAGTAGCCGTAGAGGTTTTATGGGTAAAGCATTTGGTGCCGTTGCTGGCGTTGGTGCAGTTGCTTCTTTGTACGCGATGAAGAGATCTTGGGATCCTTTACCGAGTGTAAAAGCAGCGGGATTCACTACTCTTGATATGTCTGCATATCAAGATAATGAATTAGTCACTGAGAAATGGAGAGGGAAACCTATCTTCGTTTTAAAGCAAAGTCCAGATATGGTTAAAAAAGCAGAAGGTAATCCAAAAGATATTGATAGACTAATCAAGATAGGTAGTGACTACTTTATGGTTTGTGTAGGTCTTTGTACACACCTTGGTTGTATTCCTGGATATAATCCAGATGATGAAACTTTCTTATGTGCTTGTCATGGTGGTATGTATGACTTTACAGGTGAAGTAACAAAAGCTCCACCACCACGTGGACTAGATATTCCTCCATTTAAAATTGATGGAAACAAATTGGTTTTAGGTGAAACTGGACCTGAATATGAGAAGATGCTAGCTGATGGCATTACTCTTAAAGTATAAGGTGAAAGGAAGATAAATGGCACATTTTACAAAAGCTACAAGTCTGCATGATTGGTTAAATCAACGTTTAGCAGTTGATACACTCCGTCGTGTTTTGGCAACAGAGTATTGGATTCCAAAGAATATTAACTTCTTATGGGCAATGGGGATGGTTTTAGCTATCACATTTGGTCTGTTATTAATTTCAGGAATCTTCTTATTGATGTATTATCAACCAAATGTAAATCTTGCATTTGACAGTGTTAACTATACAATTATGCAAGAAGTTGGTTATGGTTGGTTATGGAGACATGTTCATGGTGTGGCTGCATCAGTAGTTTTCTTAATTATTTACATTCACATGTTTACTGGTATCTACTATGGTTCATACAAGAAGGGCCGTGAGATGATCTGGCTTTCAGGTATGCTACTTTTTGTTGCATTCTCAGCTGAAGCTTTTTCAGGTTATATGCTTCCATGGGGACAAATGTCTTACTGGGCTGGTATGGTTATTACTAACCTTTTTGCTGGTGGTAGTTTACATGCTGATGGTTTAGTTGAATGGATTCGTGGAGATTATGTTCCTGGTCAAGCATTCCTTAACCGTTTCTTTATGTTACATGTTCTTCTTATTCCTTTAGCGATCTTAGGTCTTATTGGTTTACACTTTGGTGCACTTCGTATTCCACACGTAAACAATCAAGATGGTGAAGAGATTGATTTTGAAGCAGAAGCTGCAAAATATAAAGCTGGTGATAAAGCAAACTCTAAAGTAATTGCGTTTGTTAATGACTTTATGTCTAAAGATATGATGGTTGTTGGAATCTATCTGATTTTCTTCTTCTATCTCGTATTTTATCATTATGATTTCGCAATGGATCCAGTTAACTTTGACCCTGCAAATGGTCTGAAGACTCCTGCTCACATCTATCCTGAGTGGTACTTCTTATGGTCTTACGAGATCTTACGTCCATTCTCAACAGATACTGGTCTGATTGCATTTGCATTTGCACAAGTAATCTTCTTTGCATTACCATTCTTAGATAAATCACCAAATGCAGTTCCTGCATCACGTCGTGGTCTGTTTAAATACTGGTTCTGGGCAATGTTAATCGATATGATTATCTTAACTGCTATGGGTAAAGTTCCACCTGAAGGAAGCTTCAGTACAATTGGTCTCTATGCAGCACTTACATTTATTGGTCTTTGGATAGCACTTCCATTCATCACTAAATTTGAAAAAAAAGTTTAAGGAGTAAAAAGTGAAAGAATTATTTATATTAGCGGTTGTAACATTTTTTACTCTCCTAACGTATTGGTTAGTTGAACCTTTTGCACACTCACAAATGCATAAGCATATTGAGAGTGAAGGTTTTGCATATAAGGATCTTCCAGCACTCACTAAAAAAGGTGATGCTGCACGTGGTAAAGATCTAGTAATGGGTGCTGGCGCTTGTGCTGGTTGTCACGGTATCAAGGTTGAAGGTATGCCAGCTCCTATGGATCCTGTAACTGCTGCTCAATCTTATGGTGTTAATCCACCAGATTTATCTAATGCAGGTGCTGTTTTTGATCCTAAGTTCTTAGCTGCACTTATCAAAAACCCTGCACATGCTTTAGATTTAGAGCATAAATACAATGAAAAAAGTGGTAAAACATACCCAATGCCACAGTTCTATGGTGCTGGTGGAGACATCGATCAAGAAGTTGCAGATATGGTTGCATATCTTCAATCAATTGCTCCTAAGCAAGAAGAGCTTACAGCTAATGAAGCATTTGAAACTGCTTGTGGTAGATGTCATGCTATTCACTATCCGTATAACTTAGATGGTAAAATTCATCCAGCTTGGACTCAAATTGGTGAGAAACCATCATTTAAGAAAAAACAAGATGAGTTAGCATTTGAGCAAAAAGTTCTTGATTATCAAGACTCTTTAACTAAATATCTTGGTACTTTACCACCAGATTTAAGTATGTATATCCGTTCACGTGGTGAGCATTTCATCAAAACTTTTGTTGAAAATCCACAAGCATACTTAAAAGGTACTGCAATGCCACGTGTTGGTGTTAATGCAGAAGCTGCAGAAAAAGTTATTGAGCACTTAGAAAATGTTGGTGACTCTAAACGTCATGAACGTGCTTCAGTTGGTGCAAATGTAATGATTTACATCTTCATTTTTGCTATCTTTGCAATTCTTTGGAAAAAAGAAGTGTGGAGAGAATTACACTAATTTTTCTATGAAAGTAAAAGGAGTTTTTCTCCTTTTGCTTTACCTTCTTTACATTACCCTTCTTAAAGTAAATCTTCGATATAATTTCTCTTATGAGATTTAGAGATATTAAAAAACGACAAAAACAAGTCCATCAAACAAAAGAAAAAATTAAAGTACAGTATGCAAGTTATCCAGATAGGATAAAAGCTCTTATAACAGATATGTTTATGATATATGCACCTATTTTATATCTTATTACTTATGTTATCTTGGGAGGTAAAGATGAATTTCAAGCTTCAAATTGGGCACCACTCTTCGGTGTGACTCTTTATGGTGTAATCTATGCTTTTTTAATTGCAAAATTTGGGCAGACTCCTGGGAAAAAAGCGTATGAGATAAAAGTAGTAGATGATAAAACATATGAAAATATAGGTTTTTTTAGAGCTTTTATTCGCTTTATAGCATTTTTGTTTTCTGCAACGATTCTTCTTGGTCTTTTAACACCTTTTTATAGAAAAGATAAAAAAGCACTTCATGATATCATAGCTTCTACTGTAGAGATCTATGAAGATAAAAAATACAAGCTTTAATTTTACACTATATTCAACTAGGGAAGCTATAATACTTCCAATATAATAAATAGGATAAGAGATGCTAATAGACAGCTATGAGAGAGTTGTTGATTATCTACGTATTTCAGTGACAGAGAGATGTAACTTTAGATGTCAATACTGTATGCCAGAGAAACCTTTTTCTTGGGTACCAAAAGAGAACTTGCTTACTTTTGAAGAACTTTTTGAATTTGTTAAAGTCTGTATTGATGAGGGAATCCGTAAGATCCGTATTACAGGTGGTGAACCTCTTCTGCGTGAGGATATCGACAAATTTATAAAGATGATCTATGATTATGAACCTTCCATAGATCTTGCTATGACGACCAATGCATTTTTACTCAAAGGTGTAGCACAAAAGCTTAAAGATGCAGGTCTGAAGCGTATCAATGTAAGTATAGATACACTTAAGCCTGAAGTAGCTCAAAAGATAGCACAAAAAGATGTTTTGCTAAATGTCTTAGATGGTGTAGATGAAGCGATCAAAGTGGGCCTTAAAGTCAAAGTAAATATGGTTCCTATGAAGAATATGAATGCTGATGAGATCGTAGATGTGTTAGAGTATGCAAAAGCACGTGGAATGACCATCCGTTTTATAGAATATATGGAAAATGCTTATGCAACAGCTGGAATTGAGAGAGTTACTGCAAAAGAGGTTTTAGAGATCCTTTCTAAAGAGTATAACTTTGTAGATGAAGGTTTTGATAAGTCTTCACCATCACGATATTACAAAATGGATGACGGATATCGTTTTGGGATTATTGAACCTTATGGAGATGACTTTTGTAAAGAGTGTAATCGTATTCGCTTAACAGCAGAAGGTTTTTTGATTCCATGTCTTTATTTTGATGAGGCGATGAGTATTGCTGAGTCTGTCAAAAAAGGTGATATTAAAACTGCAGCTTTGGTCTTAAAAGAGGTAGTAAAAAATAAACCAGAGAAGAATCGTTGGGGTGGTGATGATGCAGAGGTCTCGCAACGTGCTTTTTATGAAACCGGTGGATGATAAGAGACGATGCTATATCTAGTTGAACACTTCTACTCTATTCAAGGAGAGGGGAAGTTTGTCGGAACACCGAGCCTCTTTTTTCGTTTTGGCGGATGTAATATGCGCTGTGAAGGTTTTGGTTGTCATGAAAAAGCACCAGATGGTACAGATGTCTTAGGTTGCGATACTGTCTATGCAGTTAATAAAGAACATTTTGTAAAAACTTGGATACCAATAGAGCACTCTGAAGAACTCTTAAATGTTTTAGAACTTTATGAACTGCCTCACGCAGTTGATATAGTACTAACAGGTGGTGAGCCTCTCATCTATGCAAATGAACCTATTTTTATAGAGTTTTTAGAAGCTTTGATAGCAAGAGGGCATCGCATAACATTTGAGACCAATGGCTCATTAAATGTTGATTTTGAGAAGTTTCCAGTCTATAGAGAGTGTATCTTTGCACTTTCAGTTAAACTTTCAAACTCAAATGAACCACTCAATAAACGCCTTCGTGGGGATGTGATCTTTAATATCGCTTCCAATGCAAAAGATGCTTTTTTTAAGTTCTCAATTGATAGAGACTCAATCAATATTGCTCTTGAAGATGAGATAGAGAGCATTACAATGCATGCACCAAAAATCAAGGTCTATTGTATGCCTTTAGGTGGCAATAAAGCTGATGTAGAGGCAAATACAGAGCCATTAATAGAGTTTTGTAAGGCAAAGGGATATAATTTTAGTGACCGACTCCATATTCGTATATGGGATGAGAACAAAGGAGTGTAGCTGTGATAATACGTAAAATGTTTAAATTTGAAAATGCACACGTTGTACGTGGATGCTCTACTGTAAAGTGTCGTAGCTCAATCCATGGGCACTCCTACAAAGTTGAGCTTCTCTTTGAATCGAACTTTTTAGATAATGGCCAGATGGTCTATGACTTTGGACTTATGAAGCAAAACATGAAAGATCTAGTTGAGAGTTTTGATCATGCAATTGCACTATGGAATGAAGATGACAAAGAGTACTTGTCTGCTATGAAACAACACTCTGCTCGTTGGGTAGAGTTACCAGTTTCTCCTTCAGCAGAGCAATTCTCCCGTGTGATCTTTGTTATGATAGATAAACTGCTAGCTTTAACCTCTAAAGTCAATGGTGAGCGTGAGGTGAAGCTTCACTCTGTCATTGTACATGAGACAGAGACTGGGTATGCACAGTGTTTTGCTGAAGATGCCTACTCAAAAGAGATGGGTGATATTAACTTGCATAAAATCCTTTTTTCAAAACAGATAGAAGATGATTTTAATGATAGTAAATTATTTGAAAAGATAAAAAATGAAGAAGAGTTTGTAAACCCGTTAAATGTTTAGTAAAACGACTACTTGCGCGAGTAGCAGTCGTTTTATTGATATATAATAGGTAAAAAGTGTTAGCAGAGTGTTAGCACTTACTTTGTTGTAAAGTTTACGAACTTATTTGTTGTAAAACTAAACTTTGTACTAATTGTTTTTACACTACTACCTTTTTTAAGAAAACCACACTCTTCACTGATAACAATGAAACTGTTTGCTTGAGCTAAAGGTGATATCATTCCTGGTGAGAACTGTTCACATACTGTAAAATACTCTCCGTCAAAATATCCTGGTGTTACAGCACGTCTGCCGGCACGCAGTTTATAGTCATTTTTCATTTTTGCATGTATGGGCTGGATGAACTTCTCCTCTGCTCCACTCATTGCATAGATGATAGCACGTCCAAAGAGTTCAAAGTTAAGGGCTGCAGCTAATGGATTTCCTGGAAGATTTAAGATGATTTTATCGCCGATTTTTCCAAAGGTTGTTGGTTTACCAGGTTTGATCTCTACTTTGTCAAAAAGTATCTCATAGCCAAAGTTACCAAAAGCCTCTTTTGTGTAGTCTGCATCACCTACACTCACGCCACCACTGGTGATAATGATGTCACAATCAAGAGCACTTTTAATGTGTGCATTGATATCTTCTAAAGTATCAATGGCTGTACCGATAAACTCCACTTCACAACCAAGCTCTTTTGCACGTGAGAGGAGAGTAGGTGTGTTTGTGTTGTAGAGTTGATACTCAGTTACCTGCTCAAAGTGCATCTTTAGCTCATTACCTGATGCAAAAAGAGCTACACGTGGTTTTTTGAAGACTTTGATATGGCTGATACCTTGTGATGCTAAAAGTGTAATCTGATGTGCATCAAGCCTTTGCCCTTTATGTAGAAGTGGCTGCTCTTTTTTGATGTCCTCTCCTGCAAAACGGATATGTTTTGACATAGTAAGATTTTCTGGCAGTAAAACCCCTCCATCACACTCTGTAGTATCTTCAATAGGAACAATACATTGTGTCCCCAAAGGTATACGTGCTCCGGTCATTATTTTGTAAGCATTTCCATGTATGAGCTCACCTTCAAAATTATCACCTGCAAAGATGGTACAGCCGACTTTTACACATTTTGCGCTATCTTCAATCTTTACAGCATAACCATCCATTGCTGAATTGTCATAAGGTGGAAGGTTATGTGAAGCGATGATATCTTCGGCAAGTATATAGCCAAGAGCCTCCTCTATAGGGATGATTTTTAAAGATTTTGGTTTTGTATTTGTATAGATAAGTTCGAGTGCTTTTTCAATTGAAACGGCCATAGTTCTACTGCCCCTTTTTTTAATTGAGATATTATAATATAATTTCGCTATGAATGAAATGTATAGCATGGGTTTAGACCTACACTCTTGGAGTGCGGTAGCGGTTTTAGTGATGATTTTTTTAAATCTTTTTATATTGATCTCTTCAAAAGATCTCCTTAAATACAAAAGAG
>Ga0256843_1001540_pt1 | contig 17996 bp, 12 predicted proteins | sample AlvinellametaG_FD_191572 | JGI IMG/M metagenome (GOLD analysis project Ga0256843, IMG submission 191572) | Pompeii worm associated microbial communities from hydrothermal vent at the East Pacific Rise, Pacific Ocean - Alvinella | ecosystem: Host-associated > Annelida > Integument > Unclassified ... | reverse complement strand
TGTTCTCTAACCGTACCAAGGCATCTACTTTAAACTGTAATTGATTAACAAGGGATTGGATACTCTCTGTATTGTCAGCATCACTATTTTGTAGTGCTTGATTAACCTCATCAAGTGTTGGCTTTATTTTTACATCTGATTTTGAAATCAAAGCAATTCCTTCAATCCCGACAACACCTATATTGGTTAAATCACGTAATGAAACACCACTACTCAATCCATCATTCACAGCATCAATAGCATTAAGACTATCTAAAATAGTTTGTAAATTACTACGGGGTTTATCTCCTAATGGCAAACTGTTAGGATTGGATAATGCTATATTCAAATCATCAACATCTTCAGTAGATAAATTTTTAAGCCCTAAAAATCTAAATTCCATCTCTGTTAAAGAAGTGCCTTTAGAGTTTAGTTTTACTAAAGAATTGGCTATATTTTGTAATAGAACCCTATCCATATCGCTATTAGCACTTTCCAAAATATTATTAATAGCTTGAATGTTCTCTGGAGTATCAGAAAGCCCCTCTACCTCTAATAACTCTAAATCTCCAATAATTAAAGGGGTATGATTCTCTAATCTCTCAAAAACTCTTGAACTATTCTCACTTTGAATCTCAGTTTGAATTTGAACAAGAGGAATAGCAGAAGATGTAATAGTATTAGTCTCTATAACTTTTTCTGAAAGAACCAGCTCATCGCTACTACTCCCTTGTGTTGAAGAGGGTATTTCAATTGTAGCAATACGCTCACTCTCCATCTCCACAATCTCTAACTCTTCACTATTACTCTGTATTGAAGTCTCAACAACCTCTGTAACCATATCAAGATTCTCAACTATTTTTTTCCAGAGAAAGTGAGAAGTTTGAGACACTTTTTCATCTTCCTTCTCTTGATGTTCTATCTCCTTTTGAATAGACTCTTCACGTTCTATATCTTCTTTATGTGCTTCATGCTCAACTTTATCACGCTTCAACTCCTCATCAAAAGCATTAACTATTTTATATTTATCTCCCTCTTCACCAGAAGAGACCTCCTCTTCTTCATCAAAGTCAAACTCCTCCTCATCCTCTTCATCGTACTCCTCCATAAACTCATCTAAATCCTCCAAAGAGGCATCGACTATAAACTCCTCGGTTAGAAGATAGCTCTTCCCTTTATACGATAATTGTAAAACACTATGCTCTGATACGCCTTCTATTGAGGCTATCTTATCAAGGTCAACATGCTCTATCTCCACAATTTTTTCGCCACTTTTTGTCTTGAAAACAATATCTTCAGATTTGAGTATATTTAATATCATTCTTGAACCACCCTAAAACCAATGTCTCTATTTTTATTACTGTATGCATTCATACTATTTTTCATATTTGGAGAGATATACTCTGGTAATGTTTTATAAGACCCACCCAAAACAATTTTAGAAAACTCTCCAAAATCATCTTCACTCCACTCTGCAACATTACCAAATATATCATAGAGTCCCAATGAACTCTTTTTTCGACTTCCAACGGGATTAAGTACTCTATCTATACTATAACTCTCTTCTAGGTTAGCAACCATACGCCACTCCTCTTCTGTGGGTAACCGATAGTTGCCATCTGTTTTTTCATTAAGCCAATGGATATAAGCCTGAGCGCCATACCAAGAGATTTCTACAACAGGATACTTCTCATAACCTTTATAGACATAATAGTGATGCTTTCCATTTATAATTTCTCGTCTAATATGCTTAGATATAGTATTTGAATGCACCATAAAATAACTATTTAATACTCTGCTTGAGAGTTTAGCACTGTTTAAAAAACGAACAACTTCATCATAAGTAACCTCTCTCTTAGCAAATCTAACCCCTTGATAGCGTAACCCTAAATCTGGAATTTTAGGAGTCAACAGTATCTCTTTCTTCTTTTTAACAACCCTTTTTTTTCTCTTCTCTTTTCTATCATGCTCTTTAGCCAAAAGATAGCGTTTACTCTTAATTGCTTTTAAATCGGATAGAGTTATGGTCTCCCTATCTTTTATACTAACTCGCTTTACAATATGGTCATAAACCTTTATCTGTTTATAACGCTTAGAAGAGTATAAGAGCAACGTATATACACCAACTGGTCGTTTAAAACTCAATGGTGTAATCTCTATATGTCCATTTTTATCTTTTATCAGCTTTCCATTAACCTTTACTTTGAATCCAACAGGTGTTTTGATGGTAACCGTTCCCTCTTTTTTACGAAGTTCAAAAGAGAGCGTACTCTTCTCTTTTTCCATCAGCTCTCGGTAGGTTACTTTCTTTATCTTGGAATTCGCATACCCCTCTTTTTTTACAGAAACCTCATACTCTTTATCCAATCCTCCACCCTTTTTATCAAAAATAAGCTCTTTAATATAAGGTGTATTTCCAGTAAACTCCCCATCAATTTCAACTTCAGCAATCAGACTCTTTTTTGTACGAATCTCTAAAAAAACATGCTTTTTAATAAGAGGATTATCAACTCTCTTCTGCTCATTTTCATCTATAAAAAGTATCTCTTGAATCTTAGAGAGATAAGCTCCACCGTTTTTAATCTCAATAGTGTGTTTTCCTAAAGGGATAGCATACCTTCCATCCTCTTGAGGTTTTAAAAGTCGATTGTCTACTAAAAGTTCCACATGTTCGCTATTTGGAACAATCAAATAAGCCAACTTCTCTCGATATTGCTCATAAAAAATATAACCTAAGATAGCAACAAGGGTTACTATTAAAAGAGTAAAAAGAAGAAAACGGTTTCGTTGTTTACGCTTTAAATCCCCTCTCAACTCCTCTTTGAAAATTTTAGCACTCTGTGGTCTATCCCGATACGATAAAGCCAAAACATGGTCAATTGCTTCTAAAAAGTGCTGTTCAAAATCTCTTTTTAACTCTTTTTTCTCAGCCAAAGGCTGATAAGGGTCTCGCTCTCCTCGTGCGAGTGCTTCGGCACGTAGTTTTGATTTTGTTGGTTTACTACCAACAATCATCTCATACATCATAACACCCACTGCATATAAATCAGTATAAGCACCATACTCTGAAGCTATCCGTTTTATCTGCTCTATTGGTGCATAAGAGGGGGTCATAAGATGAGCAGATGTAACACTTGCTCCAAAATCTATAAGTAGAGGCTCTCCACCTTCTCTTATAAAAATATTGGCAGGTTTAATATCTTTATGATAAATACCATAATGATGAATATGACTCAACCCATCTAAGATAGGTTCAATCAACTCCATTATCTCTTTTTGAGTAAAGCGATGTCTTTTCTCTTTAAGTCGCTTCAGATAATCACCCAACTCCTCTCCCTCTGAATAAGGCATAAGATAGTAGATAGTATTGTTTACATTGCGTTCTAACGAAACAAATCCTGCCACATTTTTATGAGGAACAGTATTGATTGTAACAATATTTTGTGCCTCTTCTTCAAAAACTTTTTTCATTTTATGATAAGATTTTACCTGATGCACAGTGGCATTATCATCCAATGCTACAGTACTGTCCGATTCACGTTTTACCATCCCTTTTGGAAAGAACTCCTTTATAACGACTTGATTGTAACTCCCCTCTTCTTCAGCCACATAGGCGATACCCATTGCCCCTTGTCCTAAAAATTTCTTAATGGTATATTTACGAACAAAACTACTTCCCTCAACCAGATAAGGAGGAACGAACTTCTCTTCAATAAAAGTTTCAAACTCAAAATCAAGTTCAATAACCTCATCATCAAAAAGTGTGTTTCCCCCCTCATCAAACATCGTTATATGGGTCTGATTCTCTTCAAAATTTTCCACTATTTAGCTCCTATCGTTCGCTTAGAACATTCTGTTTTGCTCTTAATATCGGTTTTAAAATATAATCTAAAATCCTCTTCTTTCCACCTACAATATCAACTGTAGCCACCATCCCTGTCATAATTTTTAATTTTTTCGATTCTCTTCCTAGATAGTTTTTATCTGTTTTAATCTCTACTTGATAATAACTTTTTTTATCTATCTCATCCACTATAGTATCGGCACTTATATTGATAACCTCTCCTCTTAATGAACCATAAATAGCAAAATCATAAGCTGTAAAACGGATAATCGCCTCTTGATGCAATGAGATAAATGCAATATCTGAGGGACGAATCTTAGTATTAATAATCAAGGTATCATTTGTAGGAACTATCTCTAAAATTGGCTCTCCAGCTTTCACAACACCCCCAATAGTATTATGAAAGAGTCTCTGTACCACACCCTCTACAGGAGAGCGAACCGTAGCTCTAATAACTCTGTCTTCTTTTGAAATTGCTGTCTGTTTTAGTTGTGCGAGTTCATCTTTTGCAAGGGTTAATGCTTCGGTAGCTTTTTGTTGAAAATTCACCTTGACCTGCTTTATTTCCGTTTTAACCTGCTCTATAACAGATATTAGACGTGGAATCGCTAAAGAGGTTGCTGTAAACTCCCCCTCTACTGAACTTAATTTCTGTTCTGCTAAGTTGAGTTCATTCCGTGAACCTACTAATTGAGCCAAAAGGTCACGTTTCATCTGAACCTCTTTTTCGGTAAGATTTAGACTCTTTTGTAAATTTTTTCTCTTTGCTCTTAACTCTTTTAACTCATTTCTTTTTTGAAAAAGTTGCTTTTTTAAAATAGAAACTTCTTGATTATTTGCCCTTTTATTAGCATAATAAAGCTCTGCCTCTTGTCTCATATAGACCCCTTTTTTAGGATGAAACTTCTTTCCTTTTGACTCAGCTTCCAAACGCTTTACTTTCGCTTTTAAGGCATCTATCTTAAGTTGATTCTCGACCCTCTTACTCTTAGAAGTTTTTTTATCCAACTCTAAAAGAACCATTCCTTCTTTAACATGGTCTCCTTCATGTACCAAAATTTTAGAAATAATCCCCCCCTCTAAATTCTGTATGGTCTGAATCTTTTTCGAAGGAACAACCTTACCAATACCACGAGTTAATTGGTCTATTTTGACCAGATACATCCATGCAATTAATACCATAAAAAAGAGAAATGAGAACCATATTAACACCCTTGAGGTTCGGCTAGTAGTGAGTAAAAGTGCTTGTGAACGGCTATCAATATACTCTAAATTATTTTTAATCTTTTTAGCAGATTTACGAACCTCTTTTGAGTGAATATCTCGATTGGCCAAAATCATAAATTACCCTTTGTAGAGAGTTTTTCAATAACCTTCTCATAACTGTCATCCAACAATATTTTTCCTCTCTCTAATAGTATTAAACGTTTTGATAACCGTAACAGACTATTTTTATGACTTACCATGAGCATTGTTCGTTTAGCAACAAACCCTTCTATACTTCTGGTTACCAACAGCTCACTGTTGCTGTCCATCGCATTGGTGGGTTCATCCATTAACACCATAGAAGATTCTATCTTGGCAAACACTCTTGCTAATCCTATTGCCTGTTTCTCTCCCAATGATACCCCCTCTCCTCTCTCTTGTATTGGCAAATTGTAACCCATGGCACTCTTTACAACAAACTGCTCAACACCACTAAGTTTTGAGCATAAAATTAGAGCTTCATCAGAGAGGCTATCCACACTCTTTCTAATATTCTCTTCTAAAGTCCCCTGAAAAAGAACCACCTCCTGAGGTAAATATGCTATGCTTTTTCTTAAACTGTAAGGATTAAACTGTCGTATATCTATTCCATCTATCAAAATAGAACCACTCTCTGGTTCATAAAGTCCCATAATAAGTTTAAGTATGGTGGTTTTACCTGAACCATTGGTTCCAATAATTCCTACCTGTTCTCCTGCTTCTATTTTAAAACTGACCCCATCAAGCGTATATCTGTTGCTATGAGGATATTTAAACTTTATATCTTTAAACTCAATTGAACCTAAAATATCTTTTCGCTCTACCTCATCGTGACAACCTTCACTATCCGTAGGAAGTTTCATAATGGTATTTAACTGTTGATAGGCACTTTTTGCCTGTTCATAATTGGATATGAGTGAAGCAAACTGATTAAGTGGAGCAAGGGTACGTGAAGTCAACATAACCAAAGCAATTAAGCCTCCCATCGTTAAGCTCTGTTGGTTAATAGCATAGACCCCCAACACCAATACTGCAACATTGGAAATTTGAATAACAAAATTGCTAAAGGTAGTAATAGAACCAGAGAGGAGACGAGAACGAATCTCATGAGTAGCTATCTCTCCTACTGACTCTTCCCATTTCCACTGCATTTGACCCTGTAATGAGAAGCTTTTAATACTCTCTAAAGTACTTAAAGACTCAATTAAAACAGCACTTTTATAGGCTGAAGATTGAGCGAGGTGCTTAATATTTTTCTGAAGAGGTCGTTTAATAATAAAACTATAGAGTAAAATAACTGTCATAGCAATAAGAGGAACAGCTACAATATCTCCACCAATAACAGCAATAACTATCAAGAAAATAATTAAAAAAGGCAAATCAATAAGCGTTGCCATAGAAGTTGAGGTAAAAAAAGAGCGAATGGTATCAAATGCTCTTAAATTACTCGCAAAGGCACCAACCGAAGAGAAACTATGTGAGAGCTTTATGTTTAAAACATGTTCAAATATTCGAGAAGAGATAAGTACATCACTCTTTTTTGCAACCACCTCTAAAGTATAGGTGCGTAAGATTTTCATAATGGCATCAAAAATATAGACAACAATAATCGCAGAGACAAAGACCCATAAAGTATCAAATGCAGAGTTTGGTACAACCCTATCATAAACATTCATCGTAAAAAGAGGTGTTGCCAACATAAAGAGATTGAGCAGAAAAGAGGCAAGAATAACATCGAAATAGAGTCCTTTAGAGTAACTCAAACTGCTCCAGAACCAGTGCTTTTTTTTCTCTTTTCTCTTCTCTATCTCAATTAGAGGTTTTAAGAGAAAAAAAGAGCCTGTAAAGAGTTTCTCTAACGCTCTATTCTCTACCCAATAAGCTTCATCCCCCGAGACCTCAGGCATAATAATTTTACTATATTTACCACGACGCTCTGTAACAATACAAACCCCCTCATCTTCGAGAAGTAAAATAGCAGGAAGTACTAAAGCAGATATATTTTTTAGTTTAACCTTATGAAGCAGTTTAGAGCTGAATCCTGCACGTTCTGCAACCCTTGAAAAGAGTTCATCTAAGCCTAAATTATTGGCTCTAAAAGAGTTAAATCCTCTCTCATTCTCTTTGAGTGGTAATCCTTGTATAAGGGTCTCAATATCAATTGATTTATGATAAAGCTTTCCAAAGCTTACAAAAGCATTTAGTAGTGGGGTCATGGCATCTCCAAAAGTTCATCAAGTCTAAAAAGTTGGGTCAATTCACCCATCACACTCTTAAATTGATAATAGCTCAAAAGTTGTTCAAAGGTTGAATTAACCTGCTGTGCTTTTGCATGAATATACTCCTGTTTAATATTAAGTAAATCAATAATAGTTCGTTTACTATTTTGATACTCCAACTCATAAAGCTCTCGTGTTCCATCAAGGTAACTTAACTGCTCTCGACTTAAAGCTATCTGCTCCTCTAATACCTTATATTTCATTAATGCAAGACGTATCTCTTCTGCAACCATCAATTTTATATCCTCCAAACTCTCTTGCTCCATCTCACTTCTCTTTAATGCACTCAACTGTGAAGCATGTTCTACTCCACCATCATAAAGATTGTAATTAAAAACCAAAGCAACCTTTTGACCACTATCTCCCCCTTTAAAACCATGAACATTATTGTTCCATGATTGTGAAAGCTCCAAATCTACAGTAGGATAACTACTGCTCTTCTCTTGAAAATAGAGTTCTCTAGAGATATTTTGTTGCGACTTTTGTGCTTGTAGTGTAAAGTTATTATGATAAGCCTTTGAGATAAACGCTTCTACTTTTTTATCATCAAAATAGAAATTAACTCTGGGTATACGCATTAAAGAGATAGAAGGCGAATCCTTCACTAAACGTCTATATCTAATTTTGGCTTCTCTATAGAGCCTTTGAGCCAGAACTCTATTTAACTGAGCAAGTTTTACACGTGCTTTTGTCTGTCTGTAGTCAGACTCATAGCCATCCCCTGCTTGAAGACGTATTTTAACCTTTTCAAGTGTCTCAAGATGATTCTGATAATTCTCCTCTTCTATCTCTAAAAGAGACTTTTTCCACAACAATTGCAGATAGACCTCAATAATAGAAAAAGAGATTTTATTTACTTTCTGAAGTAGTTGACTCTTTGCCAATATCAAAGCCGACTCTTTCTCAGCAATTTTATGCTTAAGCTCATCACCATCAAAAAGGTTATAACGTCCAGACAACAGAAGTTGATGCTCGGTTAATTGACGACTCCCATTAAAGCTATAATCTACTTTGGTTCGCTCTTTTCCAAGCTCTCCTGAAAGATTTAGAGTGGGTCGTTTCTCTCCCATTACCCTCTTTAATTCATAAAAAGATGCTTTGTAATTTTGAATTGAAACCTTGATTTGAGGATTCCGATAAAGGTTCTCTTTTATCGTCTCCTCTAATGTGACGGCTCTCCCTAAAAAGCTAAACACTATAAAACAGTATAAAATATATTTTAATTTATTCACTTAATTCCACCTCTTTAACCATAATAATATAATATAAATAAATAATCAATTAAAACAACTCTTTAAACTTATGCTACAATGCTTTTAAAAAAAGAGAACAATGCTTCAGGTTACTATTGCTATTCTACTTTTATTACTGTTGGGTTCAGGTTACTGGATTTGGGTACTGCGAAAAAAAATAAACAATGAACAAGATAAAAGTGCCGAACAACAGCAACTCCTTGTACGAGAAGACCGATTAAGTGAAGTGGGAAGTATGATGGGAAATATTGCCCATCAATGGAAACAACCTCTTAATAATATTGCCCTTTTAGTACTAAATATTCAAAATTCCTATAGAAAAAATCAACTTACCATGGAGTATTTAGAAGATAAAGTCTTTGCTATTGAAGATACTTTAGAGTATATGTCTCAAACTATTGAAGATTTTTCAGATTATCTTAGTCCACGAAAAGCCAAACACAACTTTTATATTAATGATAGTGTTGAAAAAGCGATGGAATTGACCATGCCTACACTCAATAAAAGCAATATAGATATTATTTTTATGGCCGAAGATGAATATGAATTCATGGGACGAAAAAATGAACTTACTCAAGTACTTATTATACTCATTAATAATGCCCGTGATGCACTTATAAAAGATAAAGAGAATCAGGATAAGATTATTGAGATAAATCTTGAAGAGGTAGAGGGAAAAATACAACTTACAATACAAGATAATGGATTGGGTGTTCCCAAACATCTTTTAGATAAGATTTTTGAACCCTACTTCACAACCAATAACGACACCAAAGGTCGAGGACTTGGATTATATATGGCAAAAATGATAGTCGAAGGACTTGATGGTACAATCAAAACTTTTAATAATAAAGGAGCAGTATTTGAGCTGGAGTTTTAATATTATAATATCAACTATTCTACTTATTATCTTTCTCTATCTGGTAAAACTATGGATAGAAAAAGAGGTAAAACGACAAGTAGAAGAGACCCGTTTACATTTTCAAGAGAATCGACTAATCGCTATGGGGGAACTACTAGGAAATATTGCCCATCACTGGAAGCAACCCCTAAATAGTATATCATTAATGGCAATGAATATTCAAAAACAGTCAGATAAAGGAGAGCTAACTCCTCTATATCTAGAAGAGAAACTTCTAGATATAGAAGAGGTTATAGAGGAGATGTCTAAGACCATAGAGGAGTTTTATAGTCACCTAAGTCCAAGAAAAGATAGAGAAAAATTCTCTATCAATAAAACCATTAAAGTTGCCATAAAAATTCTCTCTTCTCTTTTAAAGAGACAGAAAATTGACATACTCTTTATAGAAGAGGACAACTACATCTATAATGGTTATAAGAATGAACTTCTACAAGCATTGCTTATTATTTTAACTAATGCTAAAGAGTCATTGGTAAACAATAAAGAGTTAATAGAGAAGAAGATAACTATAAAGCTCTCTAAAATAGAAAATCGAATCTCTATCACCATTCAAGACAATAGCCTTGGTATTTTAGATGAGAATCTACACCGAGTCTTTGACCCCTACTTTACAACAGCACACAAAACACAAGGAAAAGGACTTGGTCTCTATATTGCTAAAATGATTATCATTGAACAATTTCATGGTTCTATATCGGTGCATAACGAAGGAGGAGCTGTTTTTAATATTATTTTAGGAGAGAGTAAAGATTAAGTTCGGCATTACCGAACCTATTTGATATAATATCCAACACCAGAACGTGTTTTTAACATACCTTGGGGTAATTTACGTCGAAGCTTTTTAATGCAAGAACGTACAGCATTTTCAGAGGGAACTTCATTATCCCACTGCCTATCTATCTCATCATACGTGATAACCTTTTTATCGGCTAAAATTGAGAGAATACCCAACTCTTTTCTTGTCAAAGAGAACTCCTCTCCTAAAAAAGATACTGTAGAGGTATTCTTGTTTAAAAGTACACTTGATGCCAACTTAACAACAGACTCATCAACAAAAGCGTTATCCAGCGTGGTTAACAGCTCTTTTATCTTTCTAGAAGTTAAAGGTTTAACAATATACTGCTCAAGTTTGAAGGGAATAGAACCCAAAAGATACTCTGTTTTAGTATGAGCAGAGATAACAACAAGATGAACATCTCTGTTCTCTTCTCGAATTTTTCCCAATAACTCAATTCCATTCATTTTAGGAAGCTCTATATCTACAATAATAATATGATATTCACTCTCTAAAAATTTCTCATACCCCTCTTCCCCTGAAGAGGCTGTATGAAAAGTCCCAAAATAGTCAGAGATTAATTCAGTTACATTTTCTCGAATCATATCTTCATCTTCGATATAGAGTACGGTTTTATCTTTTAAGAATTTATACATAAAGCCATTATATAGACTTTATATAAAATTTTACTAGAAATGTGTTATTTTTCATCACTAGTGAGAAAAAATATCTACAAAAACTTTAACATCTCCTCTTTTATCCCCTCTTTTTCAACAATAACAGTATGTTTTATCTCTTTATCGAAAAGTCCATCTATCATTACGGGAACAGTAACCGAAGTGTTGTTTTTAATCCAATTCAATGCCTCTGTATCGGTAGTAATCTCTACTTGACCCAATGCTCTGGCAACGGTAGGAGAGAACTTTGTCCACTCTGCTGTTGAGTAGATAATAGTTTTTAAATCTTTTGGTGTATCTTGATTATATGATTTAATACATGTTGCTGTGTGTGGGTCCATAATGTAGCCATTAGAAGCATATTTGGCAATTTGTTCTTCACACTCTGCATCATTACTATAGGTTGCTTTAAAATCAGCCTGAATCGCTTTTGTCTCATCTTCTCTCATAACAAATTTATTGTTATTGGCTAAATCATCCATAAGCTCTTTGGTTCTTTTAGCTCCAAATTTATGGAAAATAATTCGCTCAATATTTGAACTTTTTAAAATATCCATCGCAGGAGACTCTGTCTTAATTAACTCTCTATCATTTAGGTCATAGATACCTGTCTCTATCCAATCGGTTAAAATATTATTAACATTTGATGAGATAAGTATCTTCTCGACGGGAAGCCCAGCCTCTTTGGCATAAAATCCACCAAGAGCATTACCAAAGTTACCCGATGGAACAACTAAATAGACCTTTTCGCCCATTTTAATCTCATTTTTTCTAACCAACTCTAAATATGAATGAACATGGTAGATAGTTTGGAAGATAATACGCCCAAAATTAACAGAGTTTGCAGCTGAGAGTTTAATATTTCTGCTCTCTAGCTCTGCTTTAAAGTCAGCCGATGCTAAAAGCTCTTTTAACATATTTTGCGTATCATCAAAGTTTCCATGAACACCAATAACTTTTAAGTTCTCTGCCTCTTCTGTTACCATCTGTAATCGTTGAACATCACTTGTTCCACCATCGGGATAGAGACAAGCCACTTTAATATTATCTTGATTTTTAAAAGTCTCTAGTGTTGCAGGACCCGTATCGCCACTGGTTGCAGCCATAATGAGGTAATTTTCATCTCTTTTTTGAGCCTCTTTTGCCAAAACATAACCAAAAGGTTGAAGAGCCATATCTTTAAAAGCACGAGTAGGTCCATGATAAAGCTCTGATACAAAACAGTCATCTTCTATTTTAGACAGAGGAACAGGGTTTGTTGGGTCATCAAAAGCATCATAACGGCTAAGAGCCTCGGTTAAAGTTAGCTCATCAATATCAATATCAAACCCTTGAAGCACATCTAATGCCAATGTTTTATAGTGACTATCTATATGCTTTGTTAAAAACTCAATATCAAATGTTGGTAAAGACTCTGGAACGTATATACCACCAAAACTTGCACTTGGGCTAAGTATAGCCTCTGAAAAAGTTACTTTTTGAGCTTTAACGCCATCATTACCACGTGTCTCTATAAATTGCATTCTATAATCCTAGATATTTTTTTGGAATTATAACCAAATAAGCTATAATCAACCGAAAAAAAGAGGAAATATGAAGACACCCTACTGGCTATTAGAAGAGAAACTACTAGAGAATAATCTAAAAATTTTAGCAGATATAAAAAAGCAAACAGGTGTAAAAATACTCCTTGCCCTTAAAGGTTATGCACTTTGGCAGAGTTTCCCAATGGTTTCAAAATATCTTGATGGCTGTTGTGCCTCTGGGCTACATGAGGCAAAGCTATCGGATGAGAAGTTTAAAAGAGAGACACACACCTACAGCCCTGCTTTTAAAGAGGAGGATATTAAAGAGATAGCAACCATCTCTAACCACTTGGTATTTAACTCCCCTGCTCAATTAAGAGCTTTTAGTGATTTGGCAAAGGGTTATAATAGTGATTTATCTATTGGATTACGGGTTAATCCTGAATACTCTGAGTCTCCTGTTGAACTTTATAATCCGTGTGGTTTATATTCAAGGCTTGGAACTACTAAAATAAATTTTGACAAATTACTTAAAAGTGAAATTGAAAAAATTGATGGATTACATTTCCATGCTCTTTGTGAACAGAACTCATCAGCTCTTGAAAGTGTATTACTAGCCTTTAAAGATAAATTCAAAGATACGCTTCCACAAATAAAGTGGGTAAATTTTGGAGGAGGGCATCATATTACTAAAAAAGGGTATGATATACCAAAGCTTATAGACCTCATCAAAAAATTTCAAGCCAAATATCCCCATCTACAAATCTATCTTGAACTGGGCGAAGCTGTAGGATGGGAGACAGGCACACTGGTTACAACCGTTCTTGATATTGTACATAATGGCATAGATATAGCCATAGTCGATAGTTCGGCAGAGGCTCAAATGCCCGATACTATTATTATGCCCTACCGTGCAGAGGTTCGTGGTGCAGATAAAGCAGGAAAAAAGGCATATACCTATAGATTAGCAGGAAACACCTGTTTAGCAGGAGATATTATGGGCGACTACTCTTTTGATAAACCTCTGAAAATTGGAGACAGAATCATCTTTGAAGACCAAATACACTACACCATGGTTAAAGCAACCACCTTTAATGGTGTTCCCCTACCCTCTATAGCCATTAAAAGATTAGATGGAAGGGTTGAGGTAGTTAAAGAGTTTGGGTATAAGGATTTTAGGGATAGATTATCATAAATAGAGTCGCGTAGGGTCGATTTATCGACCATTTGTTCCAAAATATCGCGAGGCTAAAGCACTCGATTCCATATATGCAAATCACATTTGGGAATCGGCGTGTTTACACCCGAACAATTATTGGTCGGTGAACCGACCCTACGCGATTTAAGCACATAAATACCTCTTATCCCTCTGCTCTGCCAAACCATAAACATGATTATAGATAACCTCATTTTTGACCATAAAAATATCTCTGTTGTAGCTCATAGGCAAATAGCTATTCAAAACCTCTTTTATCTCATTTTTAACCAACTCTTTTCGTTGCCCTTCTCTGTACCAAGGGTCAACAAAGAGCTTTTGTCGTTTATCTTGAAGTACCTCCAAGAGTTTAACCGATGCCTTTTTAACCTCGGCTCTCTCTTTTTTGGTCAGCTTCTCTTTTTTCAACAAATCGAATATCTCCAACTGCTCTTCACTCAATCCCTCTTTTACAGCTCGGCTCTCCTCTTGGCTTAAAGTATTTGCTTGTTCAAGTAGTTTTTTATAAGCCTCTTCTATCTCTAGGCTTCCGTTGTTGTAGTCGTCTATAATCTTCTCAAAATCTTCCAAAAACTTACCACGGCTCTTGTTTTTAGCCATCATCTGTTTTAATTTTAGCTCCATAAACTCTCGTAAATCGGTAAAGGCGATATTTTTATGCTCTTTATTGGGGAACTCTTTTCGCAACGCTTCAAAATCAAGTTGAGAGAGGTTTATCTCTTGGTAGTCGGTGATGCTATTTTTTACTTTGTACTCCAACAAATCGCCCTCACTTACCACAGAACCATCAAGCAGTCCATCCACCTCATCGCGTATCTTTTCTAAAACCGTACTCTTATCCACTTTTCGGTTAACCATCTCTTTTAGGTACAAAAATAGGTCTCTCTTCTCTTTTAGCTTTGGGTGAGAGTAGACTTCGGGTTTTGCAGAGTCGTACAACGCCACAATCGTATTAACATAGAGATTAAACGCCTTTTTATACTCATCTTTTTTCAAAATCTTATCGGCATAATCAACAAAAAGCGTTACCCCTTTAAAGCCTCTCTCTCCAAGCTCATGAATCTTTTTAACATCAACCCCCAAACCCAACAGATAGGTTTTACACTCCTCTATCGCCTCTTCTAAAAGCTTTAACAGCTCATCCAACTCTTTTACAGGCATATCCAAACCAGAGGCACTCCCAGTTGAACCCTCGGCATAAACACTTAACGCCTTTTGCAGATTTCTAAATACCCCAAAGTAATCAACTATCAATCCATTCTTTTTGCCCTCAAAAACCCTATTGGTTCGTGCTATGGTCTGCATAAGGGTATGGTTTTTCATCGGTTTATCCAGATAGAGCGTCGAAACAGAAGGAGCATCAAACCCTGTCATCCACATGGCTGTTACAAATACAATCCTATAGGGGTTATTGGGGTCTTTAAAGTACTCCTCTATATCCTGCCCATCCTCATCGGGTTGGTTCATCAGTTTTCGATGGGGTGTAATATCCAATCCATACTTGGCAAACTTCTCTTGCTCCTCTTTGTCGCTTCCCTCTTGGCTAATGACCACTGCCATCTTGGTCTCTAGCAGAAACTGAATCCGTCTATCTATAGATTTCTTCTCTACTTCATCTGCTTTTCGCTTCTCTTTGCGTAGATGCTTTATCTCCTCTTTAACAAAATATTGAACCTTATCATACATCTTAACGGCTGTAAACTTATCTATTGAAACCACCATCGCTTTCATCGGTTATATCCAATCGCACAGGAAAGTGTTTTACAATATGTTGGGCTATCTCATTGAGTCTATCGTCTCGTTTGACCACCTCAAAAAGGGTCGAATATTCACGGTCAAGCCTCTTCTGCTCCTCTTCGCTTAGGTCGTGGCTATTAAGAATCTTTTCGGCATCTCCTACCAATTCATCGTTTACTTGGGCTACGCGTGGCACAGACTTTTTATAATAGAGTGGCACAGTCGCCCCATCTTCGATGCTCTGTGCAAAGTTATACTCCGACACATAAGAGCCAAACCACTGTTCAGTCAGCCCCTTTTTTTGAATGGGTGTTCCTGTAAAGGCTAAAAACTTGGCATTGGGCAGAGCAATTTTAATATTTTCGCCATACCCTTTATATTGGCTTCGGTGTGCTTCGTCAACCAAAACAATCCAATCATCACGGTCAGACTTTTGGGTATATTTTTTCCCTTTTGCAATGCCAAAGTTAAAGATAGTCGAAAAGTAGTATCTCTTATTTTTACCCAACGCCTCTTCCAACTGTTTTCGGCTCTGCTCTCCTTTGGCTCGGTATTGGTTCTTTTCAGATTTTTCACTGCGACCAAGTTCAAATGTGCCTGTATCCAAAAAGTTTTTAAATATCTGCTCATCAAGGTCGTTTCTATCGGTCAAAATCAGAAAAGACCAGTTCCCTTTGAGCTTTTGTTCTACCTTTTTGGTAAAAAATATCATAGAGTAAGATTTACCACTCCCTTGTGTGTGCCAAAAAGTCCCCAATTTTCCACCATTTTCAGATTTTTTCAGAGCCTCCACCGTGGCATTAACCCCCAAGAACTGATGATTTTTAGCAATAATCTTTTTACTCTTTTTATAATACAGCACAAAGTTTTCCAAATAGTCCAACAGCTTCTCTTTGGCACAAAGCCCTCGACTTGCTATCTCTAATGATAGTTCAGCTTCTCTCTTTTCATCCAACCGTTTCCACTCAAAAAAGTGTTCCCAAGGGCATTAAAGCTTCCAATTCGTGTTTCGATTCCATCGCTAATCATCACAAAAAGATTGTAATAAAAGAGTTGTGGTATATCTTTTTTATAATCTTGCAGGTTTTTATCAAACCCTGTGCGTATGCCACCTTGGACATTGGGGCGTTTTAGCTCGACCATAACCAAAGGCAATCCGTTAACATACAGCAGTAAATCAGGTCGTCTATGGTGGTTGTTCTCTCGGTTTTCAATGGTCAATTGAGAGACCACCAAAAACTCATTTTGAGTCGCATCATCAAACTCCACCACCTTAACCCTTGTTGCCTCCTCTTTTCCCTTTTTATTGGTAAAAGTCACAGGCACACCATTTTTAATCAGCTCATAAACCTCTTGATTCGCTTCTAGCTCATTTAATATGGTGCGTGATTTGGTCAATTCATAGATAACCTCATCTATCGCTGTTATTGGAAGTTGTGGATTGAGTTTGGTCAGGGCTGTTTGAAGTCTATCTTTTAAAACAATCTCTTTTAGGCTTTGGCGTTGTAGGGGTTTATCTTTCCATCCGTTTAAATGGGTATAACCCAAAGTTTCAAAGAGTTCAATATGTGCCTCTTCTATATCTGATTCATTGATGTATGCCATGTCCTCCCCTTTTTCAATGTTTGCAACCGTAGGGTGCGTTTTCCAACGCACCGTCAAAACCAAATTACAACAACCAACAAATTCAAAATGTATGCGTTTTCCAATGCACCATTCATTATAAATTTAAAATTTAATTATTGTTTAGATGTTATTTGTTGGTGCGTTGGAAAACGCACCCTACAGCAATCCTATATTTTTAGTGTACCATGAATTAGTTTTGGTAGTAATAAATCTCTTGTTTCTTTTAAGTTTTTATTTTTTTGTTGTAAATTTAAAATTATTTCAAAATTATCTTTTACTATCAGATGATATTGACTTAAAACTTCAAATGAAGGCATGAGTACATCTATATTTTCAAATTTACTTTTATTTACATTTGTCATTGTTGAACCACTATTTCCTAATAAATTCAAAATAACTGAAAAGTTACTTGCGAAATTATACATATAAAAAGTATACTCATCTTTAAAAAACTTAATCGCATTTATTTGTTGATTTGTTTGAGATTTTTCTTGTACTAAAGAATATGCCCCTGCTTTGCTTCCAATACAACCTACAATTAATGTATTTTTATCTAAAAACTTATTATTTTGACTATTTGCACCCTCTTTAGTCAAATATTCATTAGATGAATCAACATATGGATATTTTCTCATATCAGGTGTTTTTATAAAAGGTATATTTCCACCATAATATTTTTGATTCGTTGTAGAAGGTGTTTTTCCTGTAATAACTACTCCAAAATCTTTAATCTTTTTTTCTTTCCACCCAAAAGGAACACCATCCAAAATCTCAACCTTATCAAAATCAGGAAACCGAAGCCGAACAAACCACTCTTTATAAATCTCTTCTGCCATTGATTCTAAAAGTTTAATTCGTTGGTTATTGTTCTCTATAAGTTTGTCATAGTTTGAGAGAATAGAGGCTATTTTTTTTTG
>Ga0256843_1001539_pt1 | contig 17999 bp, 17 predicted proteins | sample AlvinellametaG_FD_191572 | JGI IMG/M metagenome (GOLD analysis project Ga0256843, IMG submission 191572) | Pompeii worm associated microbial communities from hydrothermal vent at the East Pacific Rise, Pacific Ocean - Alvinella | ecosystem: Host-associated > Annelida > Integument > Unclassified ... | reverse complement strand
AGTTTTTAGAAAAAAATATAGCACCAATTATTCAAAGACTTGAAAAGCTTAAAAATAAAGATATTTCTGAATTATTGTATTTAGATGAAAATAGTGAATTAAAACAATTAGAAGAACCTATAAATGCTATTATTACTACATTAAAATCGATTATTTCACATATTGAAGAAGCAGCAGTTAATGTAGATAAAGAAGCAAATATTACAAAAGAGATGCTTAATAATTCTGTGAATTGGGCTCAAAGTGAATTTCAAATGGCTCAAAATGATTTAGTAGAAAAAGCAAAATCATTAGAAACTTCTACAAATGATATAGAAGGGATGGTAGGACTTATTCGTGATATAGCAGATCAAACAAATTTACTTGCATTAAATGCAGCTATTGAAGCAGCTAGAGCAGGGGAACATGGTAGAGGATTTGCAGTAGTTGCTGATGAAGTTAGAAAGTTAGCTGAAAGAAGTCAAAAGGCTACAGCAGAGATTACATCTACTATTTCTGTAATTAAAGATTCAACATTTGCAATGGTAGCTGAGATTGAAAAATCAAATGAAGATACTCAAAAACTTGTAAATGATTTAAGTCAAATTGATGAAAATGTAAATAGAATAGAAACACATATTTTACAACTTAAAGAAGAAATTGAAGGATTTAAGCTTTAAAATCTTTTTTTTTCCTCCTTTTTTTGGTATAACCTTCTTAAAAAACTTACATAAGGTGATAAATGCAAAAATTATATACTTTTGGTAAATATTTAAGAAAAAAATTTAAAACTAATGTCTATAAAGTTCCTATATCTATACCAGGATTTACATGTCCAAATATTGATGGTACATCTGCAAGAGGTGGATGTGTTTTTTGTGAAAATGAAAGTTTTTCACCAAATTTAAAAGAAAAAGAAAAAATAAAACTTAATCTATTTTCAAAAGAAAATCCACTTTTAGAAAAACAATTAGAGAGTTTAGAATGGCAGTTTAAAAATACCATACCATTTTTAAAACAAAGATTTGGTGCAAAAAAATTTATAGTATATTTTCAATCTTTTACAAATACATATGCTCCATTTGATACATTAAAAGCATTATATGAAAAAGCTCTTAGTTTTGATGATGTAATAGGTATTAGTGTAGGGACAAGAACAGACTCTATTACAGATGAAACATTAGAGTATTTATCTGATTTAAGTAAAAAAACAGAAGTTTGGATAGAATATGGTATTCAAACAAGTAATGATGAAACTTATCAAAAGATAAATAGAGGTCATAATTTCGCAAATGTAGTAGAAACTATTAATAAAACAAAAAAATTAGGACTTAATGTGTGTGGACATTTAATATATGGACTTCCAGGTGAGACAAGAAAAGATTGGGAAAACACCTTTAATGATACTTTAGCTTTAGGTATAGATAGTATAAAGTTTCACCCTATGTATGTAACAAAAAATACTCTTTTAGCAAAAGATTATGAAGAAGGAAAATTTGTCCCTATTAGTGAAAAAGATTATATAGATATATTAGTATGGAGTGTTAAAAACTTACCAGATAATATAAGTATTCAAAGAATGAGTGCAGGAATTGATAATCTTTTAGCCCCAGATTGGTGCAAAGATAAAGGGATTCAAATGAGTCATATTATAAAGGCACTTAAAAGCAACAAAATTAAGGTATAATTTATTAAAAAAGAGGGAGTGGAATCAAATGATATTTTTATTATTTAAGGTTAAAAAATGACAAAATTGTTAAAAATATTGTTGTTTTTATTAGTTGTTTTATTAGGTATTTCTGTAATAGGCATAAAAAAATATGAGAGTATTTATATTAAAAATGTCGCTGATTCTGCTATTTATTTCCAAAATCCATCAAGAACTTTATTAAAGGTAAGTTGTTTATTTGATGAAGCTATATTTGATATTCATAAATATGAACACCACCATTTAAAAAAGATAACAAAAGCTGAAATTTTATTATTAACGACAAAAAATTTACTTAAAAACAAAGATTCTTATAAAGAACTTATAAAGATAATAGATGATGTTTTATATAAAATAGCTCATAAAAAATATATTAATGAAAACAAGGTCTTGAAATTATTTCATAGAAAATTAAATGAAGTTAGTTTTTTAGAATTTCAAAAATCTATAGAGTTTTTTGAAAAGTATAAACAAGATATTCATAGATTTCAATTAGTTTTGTATAGTATTATAGCTTTTGTTTTATTATTTAGTTTAGCATTATTTATAATATTGTACCAATCTAATTTATTAAGAAGGATTAGAGTTTTATCAGAAACAGATCAATTAACAAAAGCTTATAATAGAAGAAAGTTTTTTACTGAAATTTCAAAAAACTTAAAAGATAATTACTCTATTATTATGTTTGATATAGATCATTTTAAAAAAATAAATGACACTTATGGACATGATAAAGGGGATTATGTTTTACAAAATTTAATACAAATTATTAAACAACATATTAGAAAAGATGATATGATTTTCAGATGGGGAGGGGAAGAATTTTTTATTTTATTCAAAGATATGAATATTATTGAAGCAAAAAAAATGGCTGAAAAACTTAGAAAAATTGTAGAAGAATCAGATTTTAATGGTATTAAGGTAACAATTAGTTTATCTGTAGTTTCATCAAATTCAAATGATATAGAAAAAGTTATCAAAACTTTAGATGAAGGATTATATGAAGCAAAAAATAGTGGTAGAAATAGAGTGGTTGTAAAAGGGAATATATGAGAATATTTTTATTATTCTTTATATTTTTGTTATTTGGATGTAAAAAAGAACATAAAGTCCCTGTAGTTATAGGTTTAGATAGTAGATATTCTTCGATTGCCAAAGAGTTAAAAAATGGAATGTTGATATGTAAAAAAGAGAATCTAAAATTTGAATTTTTAGATAATAAGGGAGATAAATATATTACAAAAGAGATAGACTCTAAACTGATAAATAAAACTCCTATAGTAATAGGACATATTACAAGTGATGTTTCAAAATATGCAGTACCATTATTTAACAATACAAATACGATACTTTTTTCACCCACAACATCTACTCAAGAACTTTCAGGATTGGATGATAATTTTATTAGAATCCAATCAGTTAAAAATTTTAAGAATATTGAAGATCTTTTAAAAGAGTTGCAAATTTTTTCAATAAAAAAAATAAATATTGTGTATGATGAATCTAATAAAGTATATGCACAAAGTATAATAAATGCTTTTTTAGATAAAAGAAATAAATATGTAAAAGTAAATAAAATTATTCCTATTGATGAATTAAATTTAAAAATAGAACAAATAGATTTACATACTCCTATTTATATTATAGGGTCTACAAATTTAAGTGTAGATATGGTTATTGCACTTAAGCAAAAAGGGTTTGATTCTTTTATTTTTGTAGCAGGAAGTGCTTTTACTAAAGATTTTATTAAATTAAGTGGTGAATATGGAGAAGGAGTTATGTTTTTTTCTACATTTAATCCAGATAGTGATAATAAAAATTATTTAAAATTCAAAAAAAAATTTATTTCAAAATTTGGATATTCTCCTGGAAATTTTGAAACAAAGGGATATGAAATAGCAAAGATTACATCAGAAGTAATAGATAAACCAAATATTAAAAAAGCTTTAATTAATCATACATTTGAAGGATTACAAGGTAAAATATATATAGATAAATATGGTGATACAATTAGAGAAACTCATATTTATATAATAAATAATTCAATTTTTGAAAAGGTGAAATAATGAAATTAGTATTTTTAGATGCACTTACATTAGGTGAAGCGGATTTAAGTAAATTTAATAAATTAGGTGATGTAACTATTTATCAAACAACAAAAGAAAATGAAACTTTAGATAGAGTAAAAGATGCAGATATTGTCCTTACAAATAAAGTAGTGATAAATAAAGAAATTATGGATAATAGTAATATTAAAATGATTCAAATTTTAGCAACAGGTATGAATAATGTAGATTTAGAATATGCTAGGACCAAAGGAATTGTTGTTAAAAATGTAGCAGGATATTCTACTAATAGTGTAACACAGCTTACTTTTGCAATGGTTTTAGAGATTATGAATAAACTTAAATATTATGATGAATATGCTAAAACTAAATATTCACAAAGTGAAATTTTTACACACATTGTAGATTTTTATGAGCTAAGTGGTAAAACTTGGGGAATTATAGGATTAGGTACTATTGGTGAAAATGTAGCAAAGATAGCTAAAGCATTTGGATGTGAGATAGTATATTATTCTACAAGTGGTAAAAACAATAATTCTAAATATAAAAGAGTAGAATTAGATGAGGTTTTAAAATCTGATATTATCTCTATTCACGCACCACTTAATGAAAATACTCAAAATCTTTTAAATAAGAGTAATTTAGATTTAATAAAAAAAGATGCAATTTTAATTAATATGGGAAGAGGTGGTATTGTAAATGAGAAAGATTTAGCAGATATTATCGATAAAAAAGGTTTTTATGCTGGATTTGATGTATTTACAAAAGAACCAATCTCAAAAGATAATCCTCTTTTAAAAGTAAAAAATATTATTCTTACTCCACATATTGCTTGGGCAAGTGTAGAAGCTAGAGAAAAATTAGTAGATTTAGCATATAAAAATATAGAGGAGTTTATAACTAAACAAAAAGTTTAGTTATTGATAAAATTATTTATTCTTTTAATCACTTCTTCTTTACCTAAAATAGCAAGTAAAGCAGAAAGGTCTATCCCTTTAGTGTCTCCATTCATACATATTCTAAGTGGAGGCATAATATCTTTTGGTTTTAGTCCATTTTGTGGGATAAATTCTTCCATCAATACATCATGCCAATCAGTTGGTAAGTGAAGTTCTTTATCTTTTATAAATTCTACAAATTTAGCTAAATTTTCTTTTGTATTTTCTTTTATAAATTTTTTCACAGCTTTTTCATTATATTCTGTTGGAGGAGTTAAAATATTATCTATAACTGCTGCCATCTCTTTTAGAGTTTGAGCTCTATCTTTTACTTCATCAAGTAAAATTTCAAGTTTATCGTGATTTTCGATATCAATATTAAAATCTTCTTTTAAAAGTTTAGCTATTTTTTTATTTGGTGTATTTTTGATGTAATGTTGATTTAGCCATAATAATTTTTCATAGTTATATCTACTTGGAGCTGAATTGATATCATCTGGATTAAAAAGTTCAATCATCTCATCCATTGAAAATATTTCTTGATCACCATGACTCCATCCAAGTCTTACTAAAAAGTTTAAAAGAGCTTCTGGTAAAAATCCCTCTTTTTTGTATTCCATCACATTTACAGCACCATCTCTTTTTGATAGTTTTTTACCTTTTTCATTGTGAATCATTGGAACATGATAAAACTTAGGAATATCCCATCCAAAAGCTTCATAAATCATCATTTGTTTGAATGTATTACTTAAATGGTCATCTCCTCTAATAATTTCAGTCATTCCCATTTCATGGTCATCAATAACTACAACAAAGTTATAAGTAGGTACACCACTACTTCTTGCGATTACGAAATCATCACTTGGTTGGATTTGGTGAGTTACTTTTCCTTTTACACCATCTTCAAGTACAAGTTCACCACTTAGTGGTGCTTTAAATCTGATTACATAATCTTTATCAAGTTCACCATCAAAATCTCTATATTTTCTTACATCTAAATCTGAAGGTTGCCCTTTTTGGATAGCTTCTCTATGTGCTTTTAATTCTTCTGCTGTAAGATAACATTTATAAGCTTTACCTTCATCTAATAGTTTTTGAACATATTTTTTATAAATATCAAATCTATCTGATTGGTATACTACTTCATCATCCCAATTCATTCCAACCCATTCAAAAGCTTCTAAGATAGCTTGTGTAGCTTCTTCTTTATTTCTTTCTAAATCTGTATCTTCTATTCTAAGTCTAAATTTTCCATTGTTTTTTCTTGCCCAAAGGTAGTTAAAAAGAGCAGTTCTAAGTCCACCAATATGTAAATACCCTGTCGGACTTGGTGCGAATCTTGTAATAACCATTAAAATCCTTTATTTTTTTTGATATTATAACATATATGATAAAAAGGAGATAAAAATGAAAAGCTATATAGATTCATTATGGGAAGTTAGGGATACACTTACAAAAGATAGCCTAAAAGAAGCGGAGATTAAAAAAGCATTACTTGATGCAATAGATGATTTGGATAAAGGGAAAATAAGAGTTGCTTATAAAGAAAATTTAGAATGGAAAATGAATGAATGGGTAAAAAAAGCAATTATTTTATATATAAAAGTTTCTCAAAATTATATGATTACAAATGGTACTCATAAATTTTATGATAATGTTGCATTAAAATTCGATAGTTGGGATCATTCTAAATTTGAAACAGCGGGAATTAAAATAACAGCAGGTAGTACAGTAAAAAAAGGGGCATATATATCAAAAGGGTGTATTATTAAATCTTCATTTATCGAAAGTGGAGTTTTTATTGATGAAAATAGCTTAATAGAGTATAATTGCACTCTTGGTGTAGGTGTACAAGTAGGTAAAAACTGTCATATTGAAAGTTATGTAGGAATTGAAGGTAATTTATCAATCTATACAATGCCTACAATTATTGAAGATGATGTGTATATTGGGGCTAAAAGTCAAATAGGTAATGAAGTAATTGTTGGTGAAGGTAGTATTTTAGCTATGGGGTGTTTGATAGATAAATATACACCTATTATAGATAATGAAACAGGACAAATATTCTATGGACAAATTCCACCTTATTCAGTGGTTAAACCTACTTTTAAAGATGGAAAAATGGTGTGCACAATTTCTCAAAGAATAGATAAAAAGCAAAAAAGTGAATTGTCTATAAAAGAAATTTTAAAGGATTAAGATGAGGTTTATAATAAGTGTGTTTTTAGTTATATCTTTATATGCAAAAGTTATAGATAAAATAGAAATATTAGTAAATAATATACCTATTACAAGTTATGATATTGAAATGGCTCAGAAAAAATTAAATATTCCAAAAGATAAAGCTATCTCTTATTTGATAGATAAAGCAATCTTAGATTCAGCTATAAAAGAAAGAGGAATTTATGTGGATGAATTTGATATAGATAATGCTATGAAAAGGATAGCTCAAAAAAATGGTATGAGTTTATTTAATTTTAAAAATTATTTACTTCAAAAAGGGGAATTAGATAATTTAAAAGAAGATATAAAAAATAATTTGCAAAAACAGAAGTTACTTGAGAGTTTAAATTTAAGAGTAACAAAAGAGGATATTGAAGATTATTATAAACATCATAAAATGGAATTTATGTTACCGTCTAAAATAAAAGTAACAGAATATTCATCAAATAATAAAAATAGTTTAATAGAAGTATTAAATAACCCATTAAGCTCAAACCCTAATGTAGAAATAAAAGAGATGATCTTTCAAGCAAATAAAACAAATCCTAGACTTATGCAGTTTTTAGTAAATGTAAAAGAGGGGAGTTTTTCATCTATTATAAATTTAAACAAAAAATTTGTGTCATTTTATGTAGAGAAAAAAGATGATTTAAAACCACTTGAGTTAAACATGGTAGAAAATGCAATTTATCAGAAGTTGATGAATGAAAAAAGTAAGCAATTACTTGACGATTTTATTGCAAAATTAAGAGCAAAAGCAGATATAGAGTTTCTTAACTAAGAAGACTCTTTATGCTATTTGCTAAAACATCTGTATTATGAGCTTGAGCGATAGTAGAGGCAGTTAAGTTTAGATTCTCTTTATTTATTTCATTTATTGTTTTTGCTAAATCTACTTCATAATTACTTTTTGAATTTGCTTCATTTACTAATTTTGTAGATAGATTATCTATATTTGAATTAGCACTATTCATAAATGAAGAAATATCACTTCTTAGTGAGTCTACTTGTTTTTGAAAATCTAAAATAGAATCTTGATTTAAATCTAAGCTATCTGTATTTAAAGTCAAATTTATAGATTGGTTTTCTATATTAAAATCATTATTAAATACATTTTTTCCATTATAAGTAGTTTGTGAAATAGTCTGAGCTATATTATTTTGAATATCTTGCATTTGTGAAGAAATCATCGCTTTTTGCTCACTATTTAAAGCAGCATTATTGCTAGCTACACTTAGAGTATTTAGCTCATTTGTTTGGTCTGAAATATTACTTAAAACCCCATCAGCTATTTGCATATAACCTATTGCATCGTTAAAATTAAGAATTTCTTGTTGTGATTCTAACATATCGCTATTTAGATTGTCATATAGCATTTTATCAGCCATATTGTTTGAATTATCTATTTTATCTTGAGCTGAAATTTTAATTAAATTTGTTTGTAGATTGTTTAGGATGTTGTTTGTATTTATATTCATTTTAAACCCCTTTTAGTGGTTTTATATATATATTATACCACTAAAAGAGATAAATTTGTTATCTTTCTAAATATTTTGTATCAAAGTTGTTTGTGATAAAGTCAGGATTATCCATCATTTTGATATGAAAATCGATTGTAGATTTAATCCCTTCGATTTTAAATTCTCTTAGAGCTTCTTTCATTTTTGCAATAGCTCTTTTTCTATCACTATCCCATACGATTAGTTTAGCAATTAAACTATCATAATATTTTGGCATAGTGTATCCACAATAAATATGACTATCTAATCTTACATTTCTTCCGCCTGGTGTGATTAAGTGAGTAATTTTCCCTGGAGTTGGATAAAATTTCTCAGGGTCTTCTGCTGTGATTCTGCACTCAATCGCATGCCCTTTTAGTTCAATCTCATCTTGACTAGGAAGTTTTTCACCTTCTTCGATTTTAATCATCCATTCGATTAAATCAAGTCCACTTACCATTTCACTTACAGTATGTTCTACTTGAAGTCTTGTATTCATCTCCATAAAATAGAAGTTTTTATCAGCATCTACTAAAAATTCAAATGTTCCAGCACTTTGATAACCTATATATTTAGCAGCTTTTACTGCAGTTTCGTGAAGTTTTGCTCTTGTTTCATCATCAAGTAAAATAGCAGGAGATTCTTCGATTAGTTTTTGGTGTCTTCTTTGAAGAGAACAATCTCTCTCACCAATGTGAACTACATTTCCATGTTTATCTGCTAAGATTTGTACTTCGATGTGTCTAGGGTTTTTGATATATTTTTCAATATACATTGTCCCATCACCAAAAGCACTTAAAGCTTCGTTACTTGCAGAAGTAAAGGCATTTTCTATCTCATCTTCACTCTCAACGATTCTCATACCTCTACCACCACCACCACTAGCAGCTTTTAAGATTACGGGATATCCTATCTCTTTTGCGATTTTTTTAGCTTCTTCAGCATCTTCTAAAGCTCCATCATTTCCAGGAACTACAGGAACTCCTGCTGCTTTCATCACTTCTTTTGCTTTTGATTTATCAGCCATTAGTTTCATATTATCGATACTTGGTCCAATAAATCTAATATTATGAGCTTCACAAATTTCTACGAAATCTTGATTTTCACTTAAAAATCCATATCCTGGAAAAATTGCATCAGCTTCAGCTAATTCTGCAGCTGAGATGATAGCAGGGATATTAAGATAAGATGTAGTTGATACATCTTTTCCTATACATACTGCTAAATCAGCAAATTTTACATAACTAGCTTCTTTGTCTGCTTTTGAATAAACAACTACAGCTTCTTTTTGCATCTCTTTTATTGTTCTTAGAGCCCTTAGAGCGATTTCACCTCTATTAGCTATAAGAATTTTTTTGATTTTACTCATTTTAAACCTTTTTTACTTTAAATAATGGAGTATCAAATTCTACTGCTTGTCCATCTTCTACTAAAATTTCTAAAATTTCACAATCAAATTCTGCTGTAATTTCATTCATGATTTTCATAGCTTCTACAATACATACAGTTTGACCAGCTTTTACTTTATCTCCCACTTTTACATATGGAGCTGCATCTGGAGCTGGTGCTTGATAGAATGTTCCTACCATTGGTGATTTGATATAGTCTGCATTTTCATCATTTGCTGGAGCACTTGGTGCTGGAGTTTCAGCTACAGGTGCAGTAGTTGCTTGAGCTGGTGCAGGTTGTATTGTAGGTGCTACAGTTGTAGTAGCTACTGGTGAAGTTTTGTCTAATTTTATTTTAAATTCATTTTCTTCTATACTTAATTTTGTAAGATTACTTTCGTCAAAAATTTCGATTAGTTCTTTTATATCTTTAAAAGTCATCATCTCTCCTTAGTTTAATTTTCTAATTTTAACATAAATTGATATAATTTTAATAAAAAAAAGGTTTTTAAATGGGTATAAAGTCAGATAAGTGGATTAGGACTATGTCAAAAGAGTTTGATATGATTTCTCCTTTTTGTGAAAAACAAGTAAGAGAAGGTATTGTGAGTTATGGTGTAAGTAGTTATGGATATGATATTAGAGTAAGTGATGAATTTATGATTTTTACAAATGTAAATACTACTATAGTTGATCCAAAAAATTTCGATAAAAAAAATGTAGTTGAAGTAAAAGGGGATTGTATCATTCCACCAAACTCTTTTGCACTTTGTAGAAGTGTAGAGTATTTCAAAATGCCAAGAGATGTATTAGCTATTTGTGTAGGAAAATCTACTTATGCAAGATGTGGGATTATTGTAAATGTGACACCTATTGAGCCTGAATGGGAGGGACATATCACTATAGAGATATCAAATACTACTCCACTTCCAGCTAAAATTTATGCTAATGAAGGGATTGCTCAGTTATTATTTTTAGGAGCTGATACTATGTGTGAAACAAGTTATGGTGATAAAGGTGGAAAATATTTAAAACAAAGAGGAATTACTTTACCAAGGATTGATAAAAATAAGGAAGAAAATTAACTTCTTCCAAATTCAATTAATCCTTCACTAGGAGATGAAGCAGTTGCGAAAGGTTTTTTTGCAATTCTTCCTGCAAGATAACTCATTCTACCAGCTCTTACAGCATCTCTCATAGCTTTTGCCATTAAGATAGGATCTTTTGCTTGAGCGATAGCTGTATTTGTAAGGATTCCATCTGCACCAATCTCCATAGCAATTGCAGCATCACTAGCACATCCAATACCAGCATCTACAATTACAGGTACATTTACAGCTTCTTTTACAAAAAGTACATTGTATTTGTTTTGAATACCAAGCCCACTTCCAATCGGTGCTGCAAGAGGCATCACAGCAGCTGCTCCAGCATCTTCTAATCTTTTAGCCATAATTGGATCATCATTTGTATAAGCCATAATTGTAAAATCTTCTTTTGCTAATACTTCACAAGCTTTTAGAGTCTCAAGAACATCTGGATATAAAGTTTTAGCAGTATCTCCAATTACTTCAAGTTTGATAATATCAATACCTGTAGCTTCTTTTACAAGTCTAAAAGTTGTAATAGCTTCTTCAGCAGTTACACATCCAGCACTATTTGGTAAGATTTGAACATTTGTATCTTTAAAATAGTCCATTAAGTTTTCTTCATCAGGGTTTGTGATATTTACTCTTCTTACTGCAACTGTAATCATTTCAGCTTCACTAGCAAGTGTAGCTTCTCTAGTAGTAGCAAAATCTGGATATTTACCACTTCCTACGATTAGTCTTGAATTAAACTCATATTTACCTATTTTTAATTTTTCCATTTATTTCCTTTTTTATTTTTATAATAACATATTTTTTTTGATTTTTATACTTTTAGTAGTATCCAAATCTCTTTTTTTTCTTTTATTTTAAAAGATTTACTAATAAGTGTTAAATAATAATTTATCAATTTTTCATTTTGCATATCAGGATATAAAGCTAAATATCTAATTGGTGCATGGGCTTTGATTTTTGGAATAATTTCATCTAATAAAAAAGATATTAAAAATTCATATATTTTTTTATTATTTATAATATCTTTTTTTCTATAACTTTTTGAGACAAATAGATATTCTATACTTAAAACGGGATTATCTATAACTCTATCAAATGTAATACCTACACATCATATCCCTTTATTATCATTTTTTAGTAAATAAATATAGCTTTTTTATTGTTACAATCTTTTAAAAGGTTTAAAAGTAACTCTTTTTCTCTTTCGTTTTCAAATTCATCTTTAAAATAATCTAAAAATGTAGGAATTACAACTTTTTCAAACTTTACTATTTCCATAAATTACCTTAACTCCTGAATTTTTGAATATTCCTTTTAATGGATGATTTGTAACATCTGTATTTTTATAATACTCTTCTAAGGCTTTTTCATTTTCAGGTGAAAGTTTTTTAGGAAGACTAACTCTTATCACTTTTCCATTTTCCCATTTATAAGCCATATTTTTCCCTTTTTTATTTCTATAATAACATATTTTTTTTGATTTTGATATAATTTAAGAAAAATTCTATAAGGATAGATATGATAGATTTAAAATTATTAGAAAGTGATTTTGAGAATATAAAAAAGAGATTATTATTAAAAAAAGTGGATGAAAAATTACTTGAAGAAGTAAAAGTGTTTTTTGAGATGCAAAAGCCACTAAAAAAATCTATTGAAGACCTTCAAGCAAAAAGAAATAGCTTATCAAAAGAGATAGGGCTTTATATGAGAAACAAAGAGATAGATAAAGCTAATGAGATAAAAAAAGAGGTTGAAGAGATAAAAAAAGAGATAGCTAGCTTAGAAGAAGAATTAAATGAATTAAATCAAAAATTATATGCTAAAGCTTTAACTATTCCTAACATTCCAGATACTGATGTACCTGTAGGAGATAGTGAAGATGATAATGTAGAGATTAAAAAAGTAGGAGAGATTCCAACTTTTGATTTTGAGATAAAACCTCATTATGAACTTGGAGTGAATCTTGATTGGCTTGATTTTGAAAGAGGAGTAAAATTAGCTAAAAGTAGATTTACTGTATTTAAAAAAGATGCAGCAAGACTTGAGAGAGCTTTAATAAACTATATGCTTGATTTTAATAGAAAAAGAGGGTTTGAAGAAGTATATGTGCCATTTATGGTAAATAAAGAATCTATGACAGCTACAGGACAACTTCCAAAATTTGAAGAGGATTTATTTAAGGTAATTGATGAAGATTTATATCTAATCCCTACAGCTGAAGTTCCACTTACAAACCTTTTTAGAGATGAGATTATAAAAGATTTTGATGAGCCTATTAAAATGACAGCTTATACACCTTGTTTTAGAAAAGAAGCTGGAGCTCATGGTAGAGATACAAGAGGAATAATCAGACAACATCAATTTGATAAAGTAGAGCTTGTATGTATTACAAAACCAGAAGAGAGTGATAAAGTATTTGATGAGATGGTAGGGTGTGCAAGTGATTTACTAAGTTCTCTTGGACTTGCTCATAGACTTGTGAATTTATGTACAGGTGATTTAGGATTTAGTGCAGCAAAAACGATAGATTTAGAAGTTTGGATTCCATCTCAAAATAAATATAGAGAAATTAGTTCAGTTTCAAATGTAAGAGATTTTCAAGCAAGAAGAGCAAAAATTAGATATAAAGATGGTAAAAAAAATAGATTAGTTCATACTTTAAATGGAAGTAGTTTAGCTGTAGGTAGGACATTAGTAGCACTTATGGAAAATTACCAAAAAGAAGATGGAACTATAGAGATTCCAGAAGTTTTACATAAATATTTATAAGGTTATAAATGGCTGAAGAAAACAACCAAAATGCAGAAGAAGAAGTAATTGTTATTGAAGATGACAAACATCAAGAGACAGAAGTAGTACAAGAGCCTAAAAAAAATAATAATAAATTATTTTTAATTTTAATAGCTCTTTTAATAGCTCTTTTGATAGCTCTTTTGATTCTTTTGCTGGTTGTTGTAAAAAAGAAAAAAGAAAGTAATGATAATATTCCTAAAGCTCAGATCGAAAAAATTACTCAAAAACTAAAACAAAAACATATCCCTAAAAAAGATATCCAAAAACTTATAAAAAAAGCTAATATTTTATATGCTAAAGGTAAAAAAATAGAAGCTTTAAATCTTTTAAATAAACTTTCAATATATTCAGAAGCTTTATCAAATTATAATCTAGGGGTAATTAAATTAAAAGAAAAAAATTATAATGAAGCTATAAATTATTTTAATAAAGCAATAGCAAATGAAGATAATAGATGTATATCTGCTTTAAATGCTGCTTATGCAAGCTTAAAACTTAATGATAAAAAAAGGTTTGTGTATTATGCAAAATTAGCAGAATTGTATCTTCCAGAAGAGAGTAATTCAAAGTCATATCCTTTTTATTATGCTTTAACTCAGTATTATTTAGGTAGAGAGTTTGAGAGTTTAGCGGGACTGGAAAAATCTACTACTTATCAAAAAGAGACTAAAGAGTTAAAAACAGCTGTTTATAATCTATATGATGATCCATATAATGTAATAGATAATACAAAAGATAGTTTTATTTTAGGAATATCTTATGCTAGGATAGGAGAGTGGACTTTAGCAAAAAATGAACTTCAAAAGATAAAAGAAGCATATCCTCTAAAAGCAGATGTAGCTTTAGCACTAGTTGAGCTTAAACTAAAAGAATATAAAAATGCTGCAAATGATTTAGCACCAGCAAAAAAAGCTGATAAAGTAGTATATCCTATTAAAGTAAATATAAAACCAAATACATTTGATATAGATGCTGCTCAAGAAGCATTTAAAAACAATTTTTTAAATAAAAAGCAAATTTTTGAAATTCTTTTTTATTATGCTCCTTATAAAGTGTTTAATATAAATCAAACTATTGAATATTTACAAAAAGGAAGCTTTGGTTTAGGTGTAGATAATCTAGAACAAGCAAGCACTTATTTAAATAAATCTTCAACTATTTCAAAGTTAAATATTAAAATGAGTGAAGGGATAAAATTAGCTTTAAATAATCATATATTAAAAGCAAATAAACTTTTTGCAAAATTAGCTAAAAAGTATCCATACCATTCTATTTTACATTATGATTTAGCTTTAACTTATGCAAGTTTAAAAAACTATCCAAAAGCGTATTACCATTTTTTAAGAGCATACCATTTAGATAGCACAAACTATTTAGCAGGAATTTTTGCTATTATTGCTGGTAAAGAGGGGCACTATAAAGTAGATATGATAAGAAGAAATTTAAATGATACGATCGATTTTAATGATAAAAAAAATAAATTTTATGCAAGCTTACTTAGCTTTATAGATGGGAACTTAGCTGATTCTTTAAGCTTTACTGAAGGTGAATATAAAAAAACTAAATTAAATGTAGCATTTAGTATAGGGGTGTTAAAAACATTAGGGGAAAATGATAGACTACAAACTCAAGCTATGCTTTTAAAAACAATAGCTCCAAAAGATATAATAGCAAATCTTATCTATTTTTATGTGACTCATTCTACTAATGATATGAAAAAATTTGCAAAAGAGTTTCAACCTGTATTTTTAAAAGGGCTTAAAACTTGGAATCTAAAAAGTTTTTATTATGGTCCATTAGTTAGTAGTGAAATGTATATGGAGTTTGCTAAAATATCTGGACAATTACCAAAATTAAAAATAATTTTAGAAAATAAACTTTTAGATACAAATGATCCTATACCTATTTTACAAAACTTAGCATTTGTTGATTTATATACAAAACATTTTGAAGAAAGTTATACTATTTTTAATGATTTGATAGATAATAAAGGGGTAGATGATTATAAAACGCTATTTTATGGAGCAGTAGCTTCTATTATGGCAAATCATCATGCTAATGCTATAGCACTACTTGCTTTATCAAAAAGAAAAAATAAAAATGCTTTTGAATCAAGATATGGTCTTGGACTTTTATATCATGAAGCTAAAAATTTAAGAGGGGCTACTATTCAATATTCAAAAATACCAAATGGTTTTGATAGCCAGTTTTTTGATTTTGAAGTGTTACCATAAAGGAATAAAATGACACTTTTTGCTAAAAATATGAACTATTTTTATAATAATATCCCATCTTTTTATAATCTAATAAAAAATATAAAAACTAGAAGATTTCAAATAAAAAATAATAATATTTATGATACCCAGACAAATACATACTTTTATCCTATCGAAAATAATAAATCATTAATGAAAGAGGTAAGTGAAGTATATGCAAATAACCCTATGAAAAATGATTTTTGGAATAAATATTTTTTATTAAAAGATTTGCCCCATTTAGATGAAAAAATTTTACCTATTACGGCAAATATTTGTAATAATATTGTAGATTTTGCTAAAAATTCTAAAAGTTTTACAGATGATTATTATTATGATAGAGATTTTTTATATACTACGACAATTTTTGGACTTGGAAGTGGACTTCATCTAGAATATTTAACTCAAAAATATGATTTTCAATCTTTATTTGTATATGAACCAGAAGAAGAACTTTTTGCTATTAGTTGTTATTTTGTGGATTATGAAAGAATATATGAAAAATTAGGAGATAGATTTTACCTATTTATAAAAGGAAATATCGATAATAAAGTTTTAAAAAAATTTTATGATGATAGAATAATTACTAGTAATTTTTTAAGACTAGAATTTACTACTTATAATTCTCCTAAAATAGATAATGCAAAAAAAGAGTTTTATTTAGCAAATATTTCAAATAAAAGAGGTTGGGGGAGTTTTGAAGATGAAAGTATAGGATTTAAAAATCATCTAAAAAATATCAATAAAGATATTCCTATTTTAAGTGGGACAAAAAAGATAAATGCACCAATTTGTGTAGTAGCAAATGGAGCAAGTTTGGAAAATGATTTAGAATGGATTAAAGCTAATCAAGAAAATATGATAATAATCTCAGTTGGAACTTCTATAAGACCACTTTTAAAAGCAGGAATTCAGAGTGATTTTCATATAGAAATAGAAAGAATGGCTAAACTTGTAGAAATACTTAAACCAAGTTTAGAAAAATATAAAGGATACTTTGTAGGAGCTAGTGTTATTGATAGTGAGCATTTTAAAATAGCAAAAAAACCTTTAATGTTTGTAAGAGATGCTTCAAGTACTACAGGGATTAGTAATTATTATTTAAAATATTGCTCACCAATGGTTGGAAATACTGGGTTTAGTTTTTCAGCTCATTTTTCTGATGAGGTTTATATGGTTGGTTTTGATGTAGGATTTAAAAAAGATAAAAGAGTTCATGCTAGTGGTAGTTTTTATGATGATAAAGATGATAAAGCAGATGGATATCCAGTAAAAGGAAATTTTAGTAAAGATGTGTACTCTAATGATCTTTTAAATTTATCTCGTCAAAATCTAGAAATGGCTATAGCATTGCTTAAACCTAAAAAAGTATATAATCTAAGTGATGGTGCATATATTAATGGAACTATTGCTAAAAAAAGTAAAGATATTAAATTATCGAAAATTGATAAAGAAAAATATATACAAGAAATTGTGAATAATTTTAAAAAAGATAAAATAAAATTATTAAATTATTCAGGTTTTTTGGAATTATTCAAATCTAAAGTTATAGAGTTATTAGATAAAAATCCTCAAAATAGAAAAGAATTAGTAGAAGTTATTGATTTAGTTACTGATTATACTTTAGCTTTTAGTAATCATATTCCAGCAATTGGTGTTTTAATGAGAGGAAGTATTTGGCATATTTTAAATATTTTATTTGTTTCTTTACATAAAATAGATATAAAAGAATACCCTAAGATAGTAGAAATTATAAAAGAAAATATTAAAAAATATAAGCTAAATTAAAAATTTGTATATAATTATTGACTTTATAATCTGTTTTGTATATAATTCTATTCCAAAATGATGCGGGAGTAGCTCAGTTGGCTAGAGCGTCAGCCTTCCAAGCTGAGGGTCGCGGGTTCGAGTCCCGTCTCCCGCTCCATTTTTGGCGGCATAGCCAAGTGGCTAAGGCAGGAGCCTGCAAAGCTCTGATCCCCGGTTCGAATCCGGGTGCCGCCTCCATGCCTGGGTGGTGGAATTGGTAGACACAAGGGACTTAAAATCC
>Ga0256843_1001538_pt1 | contig 18002 bp, 23 predicted proteins | sample AlvinellametaG_FD_191572 | JGI IMG/M metagenome (GOLD analysis project Ga0256843, IMG submission 191572) | Pompeii worm associated microbial communities from hydrothermal vent at the East Pacific Rise, Pacific Ocean - Alvinella | ecosystem: Host-associated > Annelida > Integument > Unclassified ... | reverse complement strand
TTTACCCCCGCAATACCCCGTTTGCCAAAGCCTCTAACGCCTCTAGGGCTCCCATGGCAAGGGGGATCTTGGCACCGAAGCTCTCGCGGGGGTTGATGCGAATGAGCGGGGTGTCAAAGTGGGCTGCTACCTCTTCGCTGGTGTGGCGTACGGTTGGTACGGCGGTACCTGCACCCAACTCTATGAGAGCCAGTTTGGCATGAGAGGTTTTGAGGCTCTCTAGCCACTGTTGTAGACGTTGGCTCTGCATATCGGTTATGCGACTCTCCCATCTCCAGTCTCCAAACATCAAGATGTTTGGCCGTGCCACAGCCCCACAATCAGGGCATCTTGGCAGAGGCTCCTGGGCTCTAAAGTCATCTGAAATGGTAATGGTTAAAGAGCCAACCGGCCAGATCTTGCCTTGGCAGTTCTGGCTACACTGCAAATGGTGTATAGAGCCGTGACACTCCATAATACGCTCTTTGGCAAACCCCGCCTTCTGAAACTGCCCATCGACATTGGAGGTAAAAACAAAATGGCCATAGGGTTTGGCGTGGGAGAGTTGTTTGAGTATCTCAAACCCTCGATGGGGTGTTGTCTGCTGGTAGAGGTGAAGGCGGTGCCCATAGAAGGCCCATGCCAGTGCAGGATCTTTTTCGAACCATTGGGGGTTAGCCATCTCTTCAAATCGCAACCCCAACTGCTTCACTTTGGGGTAGGCACCCCAGAATCCCTCTACACCGCGAAAGTCTGGGAGTCCACTATCTACGCCCATCCCCGCTCCGGCAGTAATGAAGAGGGCATCGGCCTCTTTGATGGTGGCAATGGCATCTTGCATGTAGTTCTCTCTTGACATGGTAAGATTATACCATAGATGTAGCGTTACTCCGGCACTACCCAGTGATCGAAGATCTCCCCCTCTGCCTCATGGGCCACAGTAGCCATCAGCTCAGGGAAAAACCGCAAAAAAGAGGCTTCAAGCTCCGCTTTGTGCATCTCTATCATACTCAAGTAGCCCATCATGCCATCTCGTGCTTTGAGTCTGTCGCTCAAACGATGTTCAATACGCATAAAGGCACGTTTTACACCATCCATCCGGGCGTAGCTGTCGAGCTGACGGTTCTCTACCACTTTGTAGATCACCTCTTTGGCACGGGTGGGGTAGCCGCCTGAAGCCTTGATGGCCCGTAACCGAAACTGCATTAAGAAACGCTCTCTGGACTTGGTAGAGAAGCGACTCCAGTGTATGCTGAGAAAGTGATCGTACAAGATATCGAGTGCCACCCCTTTTAGTGCACCCTTTTGTGCCAAGAGCCTCTTTGAGGCTTGAACTTCGGGGTGGGCATCGGTAAAGGCATCGATGGTGGCATGAAGTGCCATACCTGCACAAAGATCGGGATGAGCCCCCTCCCAGCACCGCCCCTTCATGGGATCGGCCAAGAGGTTACCCATCTGGTACTCAATTCGCTTTGGCGAAAGAAAGACGTGTGCCAACCAGTTCATTAAAGAATATCTCTAAGTACAATGGCATAGTGCATCACAAAGAGGTTAAGAAAGAAGATGAGCATACTCGAACCACGCGAAAGGAACTGCTGAAGGGGTGTACGCTCTTTGCCGTTTGTCTTGTAGGCAATGACAAAGTGAATAACGGTTGCAACCGTCAAGATACTAACCAAAACAACCTTTTTTAAGAGTGCATCGGAGATGGGTGTACCGTTTGGGTTCATCAGTATCTCAAAGAGATGGTAGTTGATACCCATGATCAAGCCCGTTACCAAAAGCATGATAAGTGCGGCCACTTCAAACCAGCCAAAGATAGGCCCAACATGCGGGTAGACTGCCTTTTGTGCTTCTTTGTCTCGCAGACTGATCCCCAGTACAAACATAAATACCGAACCACCGATCCAGCTGATTGCCATGATCAGGTGTATGTGGAACGACCACTGTGTCAGCCACGCCCACATCTTAGTTGTCCAACTTCAGTACAGCCATAAAGGCCTCTTGCGGCACATTAACTTTACCAATGGCCTTCATACGTTTTTTACCCTCTTTTTGCTTCTCAAGAAGTTTACGTTTACGGGTAATATCACCACCATAACACTTTGCAGTAACATTTTTACCCATCGATTTGACATTGGTACGGGCGATGATGGTATTGCCAATACTCGCCTGGATCGCCACTTCAAAGAGCTGTCTTGGAATGAGCTCTTTGAGCTTCTCTACAAATGCGAGTCCACGGCTACGTGCCTTGTCTCTTGGTACAATGATCGAGAGTGAATCGACCACCTCACCGGCAACACGGATATCGAGTTTTACCAAGTCTCCCGGACGGAACTCAATCGGCTCATAGTCGAAACTCGCATACCCTTTGGTAACGGTTTTGAGACGATCATAAAAGTCCATCACGATCTCGTTCATCGGAATGTCATACTCCATAAGTACACGCGACTCGTTTAGGTAGTCCATCTTTACCTGTACCCCACGTCTGTCGTTAAGAAGCTTAATGAGGTTTCCAACATACTCCTGCGGTGTCAGGATAGTCGCTTTGACATAGGGTTCGTAGATGGTGTCTATCTTTTGTACTTCGGGCATCTCAGAGGGGTTTTGAATGGTGATCTCTTCGCCATTTGTCAGTTTGACACGGTAGACAACCGTTGGTGCGGTAGCAATAAGCTCCAAGTCAAACTCACGTTCAAGACGCTCTTTGACAACCTCCATATGGAGCATTCCCAAGAACCCTACACGGAACCCCGAGCCCAACGCCATAGAGCTTTCTGGTTCAAAGCTAAGGGCGGAGTCGTTGAGTTTCAGTTTGTTCAATGCATCTCGCAGATCTTCAAATTTGTCTGTCTCGATGGGGTAGATACCCGCAAAGACAAATGGCTTGGCAGGTTCAAACCCGCCAATAGGCTCTGGTGTCGGGTTCTTCGCATCGGTGATGGTATCACCCACCTGTAGCCCCTCGACTGTCTTGAGCCCAGTTACCACAATGCCCACTTCCCCTGTAGAGATCTCATCTGTCTTGATAGGCTTGATGGGGTTGGGGTACATCAAGTCAAGTACCTGATGCTCCTCTTTGGTACCCATGATCTTGATCATTTGACGCTTCTTGATGCTCCCTTCAAAGACACGTACCAGTGCCAGTGCCCCAAGGTAGTTGTCGAACCAGCTATCGTAGATGAGGGCTTTGGCAGGAGCACTCTCATCCCCTTCGGGGGCAGGGATACGATCGACGATGGTGTCGATAAGCTCTTTTACCCCCTGCCCTGTCTTGGCAGAGACAAGGTTGTGCTCTGTCGCATCGATGCCGATAGCCTCTTCAAGTTCGGTAAGCACTCTGTCCGGATCTGCCGCAGGAAGATCGATCTTGTTGACTACCGGAATAAGCTCCAGATCATTCTCGATGGCAATGTAGACATTGGCGATGGTTTGAGCCTCTACGCCTTGTGCCGCATCAACAATCAGCAGTGCCCCTTCGCATGAGGCCAAAGAGCGGCTCACTTCGTAAGAGAAGTCTACGTGGCCGGGAGTGTCAATGAGGTTGAGAATATAGTGCTCTCCATCTTTAATGTAGTCGAGCCTTACCGATTGTGCTTTAATGGTAATACCACGCTCTTTTTCAATATCCATCGTATCCATCACCTGTGCGGACATCTGGCGATCACTCACCGCCCCACACTCTTGAATGATTCTGTCTGCCAGGGTAGATTTACCATGATCGATATGTGCGATAATGGAGAAGTTACGAATGTTCTTCTGTGGTACTTTTTTTGCCACGGTATTCCTTATGAGCTAAGATCAAAGAGTGAGTTGACACTCTCGTTATTGTGTACACGGCGAATCACTTCACCCAACATATGTGCGGTTGAGAGTACTTTGATTTTGCTAGACTCTTTTGCCATCGGAATGGTGTTTGAGACAACAAGCTCATCAAGTTCTCCCTCTTCAATACGCTCATACGCAGGGCCAGAGAGAACCGGGTGGGTACAACACGCCATAACAGAGGTGGCACCAAGCTTCTTAAGCGCCGCCGCCCCTTTTACCATGGTTCCTGCCGTATCTACCATATCGTCGATCAAAATGACATCTTTGCCCTCTACATCGCCGATGACATTCATCACTTCAGCTACATTGGCTTTCTCACGACGCTTGTCAACAATCACCATGTCAAGCCCAAGTTTACTTGCAAAATAACGGGCTCTGGCTACACCACCGATATCGGGAGAGGCAATAATGGGATTTGGCAGATTTTTAGACTTAATGTAGTCCATAAACAAGATCGCTCCATAGAGGTTATCTACCGGAATATCAAAAAAGCCCTGGATCTGAGAGGCATGAAGATCAACTGTAACCACACGGGTAATACCGGCTGTCTCCATAAGGTTTGCCACCAACTTTGCCGAAATAGGCACCCTCGGAGCCGCTTTTCTGTCTTGTCTGGCATAACCGTAGTATGGTACAACCGCAGTAATAGACTTTGCAGATGAACGCTTCAAAGCATCTGTCATAATAAGCAGTTCCATCAAGTTTGCATTGGCCGGAGCAGAGGTAGGCTGAATAATGAAAACATCTTTACCACGTACACTCTCTGCGATCTGAACAGAGATCTCGCCATCGCTAAAACGGTTGATATTGGCTTTTGACAGAGGCATCTCAAGATAGTTTGCTATCTCTTCTGCCAACTCAGGGTTGGATGTTCCGGAAAATATCATATATCCGCTCATAAGGTACCTTTTTGGAGTAAATTTCAAGCGGTATTTTACACCAAATAGACTAAAAAGGGGATTTAAAGCCGATTGCGACTACACTTATAGCAAATAAACCAACGGACAGCAGAGTGATACGAAAATTTTTCCGAAAACTGGCAACCAAAAAAGATAAGTTCGATCATCTTTTAGAGAAGTATAACCTACCACGCGAATACTTCAACACCAACCGAAAAATGGTAACAAGAGGCATACTTGTAGGGCTATTTTGGGGTTTTATACCTATGCCGATGCAGATGGCAGGGGTGATGGTAACCACCCCCTTTATGAAGTTCAATGTCCCTATAGGCCTGGCTACTGTGTGGCTGAGCAATCCCATCACCTACCCACCGCTTTGGTACCTGGAGTACTGGACAGGCAATCTCATTCTGGGACGTGACGGACTGGAAGATATTGAGCTGACAATGCAGTGGTTTAGCGATCATTGGGATGATATTGTCGTACCGCTTTATGTCGGTACAGCTTTCTACTCTACAGTCGTTGCCTACCTCATCTACCTGCTGCTCAACTGGCTCTGGGTACGATCAGCCAAACAAGAGTGGTGCGAACGCAAACAGAAACACTAAAGAATAATCCCGCCACCTATAAGCTTCTCGCCTTCGTAGAAGGCTGCTGCCTGGCCTTTGGCAAGGCCAAAGACAGGCTCTTGGAGTGTTACGGTTGCATGATCTGTTTCAATCTCTACATGGCAGGGTACAGCGGTGGTTCGGTAACGCACTTTGACCTGGCATGAGAAGTCGCTTCTTGCTTCAAAAAGGTTGATCTCTTTTACCTGAAACTGATGCTTCTGAAGCTTCTCGCGGCTTCCTACAACAATCTGATTTGTCTCGGGCTTAATGGCAAGAACGAAGTGCGGTTCGTGGGCACCATGCACATAGAAACCACGCCTTTTGCCAATGGTGTAGTGCATGTAGCCTTTATGGTGGCCTACTACATTCCCCTCAACATCCAGTGTCTCTCCGGGCATATCGATGTTCATGTGTCGTGCCAACACCTCATCGTAGCTATTTTCGACAAAACAGATTTCACTGCTCTCTTTTTGTGATGCGATCTCTTGCAAAAGCGGTACCTTGGCGGCATAGGCCTTGACATCCTCTTTCTCCCACTCCCCTAATGGAAAGATCAGCCGTGGAAGTACCGCTTTGTCAACTTTGCACAAAAAGTAGCTCTGATCTTTGTTTTTGTCTTTTGCCATATAGATAGACTGGCCGTCACTTCGCACGTAGTGCCCTGTAGCGACTTTTTCTATGCCAAGAGAGTCGGCAAACGCAACCATTTTACCAAACTTGATGGTACGGTTACAGACAACACACGGGTTGGGGGTAAGCCCCGCTTTGTAACTCTCTACAAAGTACTGGTAGACATCTTCATCGAAGGCTTTTGAGAGATCGTAGAAGTGAACACGAATGTTAAGATACGATGCCAACTTCTCTACCCTTTCCCAGTTGGCCTCATGGTAACCGGGCTTCTCGTGCAGTTTCATATATACTCCCTCTACCTCATACCCCTGCTCCTGCAGAAGCATCGCTACTACTGTAGAGTCCACTCCACCGCTTAATCCTACCAGTACCTTCTCTTTCATGCCTCTACCTTTTTAATCTCTAACATTCTCTTCTCTCCACGCTTTACCACGTTACCATACCCGATGCACCCCTCTTCTGTCATAAGCATGACACGTTTTAGGGAAACTGTGGGTGTTACGTCAAGGCTGCTCTCAACCCTGCCAAAACAGAGATAAAGCAGCGTCTCATCCTTACCTTTTGGCCGATAGTGACACACTTTGCCTATACGCCCTTGTTGTCTTTTTCTGTCGTAGTAAAAATGAAATATCTTCCCTTTGGTATCTTTTAGACAAAACTTTAAATCCTGCCCCAAAGAGAGCAGATCGCCCTCTTGAAGCGATGTCAGTGCCTTGGTAGCAATACGCATAGGCTCCAAAATAAGCTCATACCCCTGTGAAGCTACCAGACGCTCCAGGGCATCTGCTTGTGTAAAGTTAGCGCTCGGAAGCATCTTGCACATCACCAATAAAACGTTCAAGCAGATACTCTTTACTTGCTACAAGCAGATCATCAGGTACCTCTTGCCCTATAGAGAAGTAGCTCATAGGCATCTTGTAGCATAACATAAAGTTTAAAAGAGTCCCCAGATGCTTTGTCTCATCGAACTTCGAAAGAATCACCGCATCAGGGTTTAAAAACGAGAAGTTCTGATAGATGTCATGCATATCTTCATATTTGACTGTTGCAGGAAGCACCAGATGCACCTCAAGCTTACGTGCTACTTCAGTTTTAAGAAACGAGACAGTTTTAACAAACTTCTGTGTATCGTACGGAGACATACCAGCCGTATCTACCAACACAACATCATAAGAAGCCAAGGTATCCAGCCGTGAAGCAAAAGCTTCTGGTGCCTCTACACGAAAGTGCTCTATTTGCATAATATCAGCATAGTTGGCCAACTGCTCAGAGGCACCCACTTTGTAGGTATCGAGGTTGATCAACGCCACCTTGAGTGGTTTTTCCAACAAGTAGGCATACCGTGCGGCAAGTTTGGCAATGGTTGTTGTTTTACCTACACCTGTAGGGCCAACAAGCATCATCAAAAGAGGCTCATCAAGCGACTCCTCTTTTACCTTGAGTGTCTCATCGATCTCTTCAAGCAGGTACGAAACCAGTAGCGAAGCATCTTCGATGATAGGGGTTCCAACCAAAGCTTTAAGCACCTCATCAAGCCATGAAGAGGCGATGCCTTTTGCCATAAAACGTGCCTTGACATCTGCAACCACACCATGCTCCAAAGAGGATTCTGCCAGTTTGGCCTTCATCTCTTCGAGCAAAGCTTTCATTGTCTCTATTTGAGCGTGTAGTGCAGCGACTTCATCATCTGACGCTTGGCTCTCTTCTGGGCTGTTTGCCTGATGAAAGAGCTCTTCAGGTACCTCAACCACTACCTCTGCACGAACCTTTCCGTCATCATAACGCAACTGCTTTGCAGCGATGATCTTGAGTTGCTCTTTTCCATACTTCTGCATTGCAAGTGCATACGCTTCTGTCGGTGTCGAAGCAACAAATCTCTCCTCAATCATCTTACCCCCTTTTTCATATATGCCAATGGTATAAGCACAGAATCTCTTTGCATCCATCCCGGATGTGGCAGTGTCAATACCCTGCTTTGCATCTGAACATCTTCATAAAAGATCATATCGATATCGAGGGTTCTTGGAGCATCTTGAAAGAGACGCTTTCTGCCAAAATGATTCTCTACCCTCAACACATATCGTAACAGCTCCCTGGGTGAAAGATCTGTCTTAACCAATATCAAGGCGTTGACAAAATCCTCTTGTGCCAAAAAACCAAACGGCGGATTTTTCAGCATCGGTGATGTCTCGACAATATCAACCAAACCTTGCCGCTTCAAATAGACAAAGAGGTGTTCAAAACGCCGCACCACATCTCCAATATTCCCTCCAATGCCCAAAAGAGCACGGTGCCGTTTGCCAGACTCTCTGTGTGCATTATAGGGAAAATGCGGTGTAAAAATCAATGTGTGTGCTCTGTTTAGCTTTTTTCGTTTTACCACCGCTTCTTCCTACCTTTAGAGTACTTTGGCTCTACCATCTACCATGGCAACCATGTCTTCAATACGTATACCAAAGGCACCGGGCAGATAGATACCAGGCTCTATGGTAAAGACCATTCCATCTTCGATTGTGGTTTCAGACTTGGAGGCGATATAGGGCATCTCATGAATATCCAGCCCTACACCATGCCCGGTAGAGTGAACAAAGTAGTTGCCAAACCCCGCTTTTTCAATCACAGCTCTAGCCAGTGCATCAATCTCTTTGGCTTTCATGCCGCTTCTTGCCTTGGCAATGGCTCTGTCGTGTGCCTTTAAAACAGCATCGTACGCCTTTTGTATACGCTTGTTAGAGAAGTGCTGCTTTTTTCGAAATCTAAACCCCTCTTTGGCAAAGACTGTTCTGGTTCTGTCTGAACAGTAGCGTTGATACTTCAACCCTGCATCTACCAAAAGCAGATCGCCCTCTTTAAGTACCTTCTTCGTTGGTGTTGCATGGGGTTTGGCGGCATTTTCGTTAATGGCAACGATCGGTTCAAAACTCAGCCCATACTCCCCTTCAAACGAGAGTGCCCCCTGTGCCATATAGGTTAATTTAAACTCATCTTTGCCATAGCCGTTTTCATGTACCTTTTTGGCAAACGCCTTAAAGGCTCTTTTACCCAATTTGGCTGCTTTTGCCAAAATATGAAGCTCCTCTTGACGCTTTACCATACGCTTTAGGTGTGAAAAATCGGGCTTGGCAACAAAGGTAACGCTGGTTTGGCTTCTAAGCTTCTCAAACCCGGCAACACTCCACTCTTTGGGATCAAACACCACCTTTTTGCACCCTGTACGATTAAGCAGCTTTACCGCCGCTGCGTAGAGATCACGATCAATTATCAGCTCTACACCTTTGAGGTGACGCTTGGCATCGAGCGTATAGCGACTGTCTGTAATAAAGTAAGCCTCACTCCCCAAACGAAGATAGAGAGCATTGTCGCAACTGTAGCCACACTCATAATAGATAGCATTTTCATCTTTAAGCATATAATTCATCGTGAGCCTTTGTTGTTATAGTAGTGTTGGTGAGGTTTTGGGTAAGGGGCACACGCCCCTTGTTGCAGGTGCTACTGTTTTGCAGCTTCTTTGGCTTTGGCTTGAGCCTCTTTCATCATTCTGACTTCATTAAGGATCTGTGTCATCCCTACCATTGCCAGATGGTACCCAAACGGCCCCATTCCAACAATCTGCCCTGCACACACAGGTGCAGTAAGTGAAGTGTGTCTAAACTCTTCTCTGGCATGAATATTGCTTAGGTGTACCTCAATAGCAGGGAGTTTTACCGCCGCCAATGCATCACGGATCGCAATAGAGGTGTGTGTATAGGCAGCCGGATTGATGATGATACCGTCAGCATCTCCCAGACACTCCTGAATACGATCAACGATCTCACCTTCAAGATTACTTTGGAAAAATTCGATCTCAAATTTGTTCTGCTCAGCAAACGCCTTCATCTGAGCATGAATATCTTCTAGTTTCATGGGACCGTAGATACTCTGCTCTCTTATACCAAGCATATTGAGATTTGGGCCTTGAATAACTACAATTTTCATTTCTTTACCTTTTAATATTGATTTATCTGTTTTAAGTAGGGGTGATTTTAGCACAATTGTTTTAAGGTTTGCTCACCCCGCTCTTCAGCTAAAGACTCTTCGCCTTTTTACAACTATACTGATGCCCCATCTTACACGCTTTTTGATAGTACTTTTTGGCCTTTTTCAGATCTTTGGGTACCCCTAGGCCGATCTCATACGAATAGCCGGTATCTGAACACCCTGTTTTGTTCCCCAGCTCACACGCATTGGCACTAAGCTGAAACATCGTCTCTTTTGGGTTGTTTACCTCTACCTCTTTACGGTATATCATCATCGATGCGAGTTGACAGGCATCTGCATCAGAGAGGTTACACGCTTTGAGCATATAGTTGTATGCATCGATGTTACGCTTTTGGCTCTGGTAGAGCACAGCAAGGTTGCCACACGCCATTGCATCTTGGGTATCACACCCTTTTTTGTAGTACTCCTCTGCCTTTGCCAAGTCGCCTTTACTCTCGTAGAGATACCCTAAGTTATTGTAAGTGTTGTTTCCCAAACGTTGCGACTTTTGCAAGAATGTCTCGGCAAGATCGAGGTTTCGTACCACCCCTTTACCGTTAATGTAGCGAAGTCCAAGGTTGTTACAGGCAACGGCATAGTTGAGTTCACACCCCTTCATGTACATCTGCGATGCTTTCTCATCATCTACAGGCAGGTTAAAGAGGTGGTTCCCATAGAGGTTCCCTGCTCTGTTACACGACTCACCCGAACCCAGTTCGCACCCTTTTTGGGCATAGTAACGTGCTTTAAGCGGATCTTTCTTTACCCCCAGTCCCAACTCATAGAGTGTCCCTAGATCACGACACCCCTTGCCGTTACCGTTTTGACACTGCTGCAAATAGTTGTTCTTCTCACTGGCATAGACTCTGCCTGTCGAGAATGTCGTTGAGCTGGTTGTTCCGTTGAGATCTTTGGGTACCAACTGCTTTGGCTCCTCTTTTTGCGGTTGCTTGGCACACCCAAACATCCCTGCTGTTACCACTAAAGCCACAGATAACATCATCACTCTTTTCATACTTTTACTCCCTTTTGTTAGTGTGAATCAAGTATAATGAAATAATACTTAATCTTATAACACTACCCTACTGAAAAGGAGATACCGTGACTATCATTACCGCCGACTACCTCTACATCGAGGGGCGTTTTGTCGAAAATATGGCGATCGCATTTACCCAACAGATCGAAGCTGTCGATACCCTTGAAAATCTGCTTCAGCACTACCCCGATGCAACCTTGGTACGCAGCAAACCCTATACCGTTCTCTACCCGGGCTTCATCAATACCCATGTACACCTGGAGTTTTCAGCCAACAAAACAGCACTCAAATATGGCTCTTTTATGCCGTGGCTGGACTCTGTGATTGAGCATCGCGACGATCTACTCAAAGATTGCGACAACGAGATGATGCGTAACGAGTGTGAACAGATGCTACGCTCAGGCATCACTACCTTTGGTGCCATCTCAAGTTTTGGTACAGAGCTTCAAATTTGCGAAGAGGTGCCTCAGCGGGTAGTCTTTTTTAATGAGCTGATCGGCTCCAATGCCCAGTATGCCGATATGCTCTATGGCGACTTTTTAGAGCGGGTTGAAGCCTCGAGAAGCTGTGATGCCCAAAGCCGTATTACCCCGGCGGTGGCCATCCACTCACCCTACTCTGTACATCCAGTCATTTTACAACGTGCCGTTGCACTGGCCAAACAGCACAAGATGCCCCTAACCAGCCACTTTTTGGAGTCTCAAGCAGAGCGGGAGTGGCTTGAGAGGGGTACAGGTGAGTTTAAAGCCTTCTTTGAGAAGTTCTTTAACACCTCTACACCGGTAACAACCATAGAGGAGTTTCTTCATGCATTCGATACCTACCCTACCCACTTTGTTCACTGTGTACAGGCCAATGATGAAGAGTTAACCTACCTGGCAGACAAGGGGCACACCATTGCCCACTGTCCACGCTCCAACCGTTACCTGGGTTGTGGCAGACTGGCCATTGAAAAGCTCAATCTGCCCTTTAGTGTTGCCACAGACGGGCTTAGCTCAAACGACTCGCTCAACATCTTCGATGAGCTGCGTGCAGCATTGATGCTCCATAACGACATCGAGATTCAAACCCTTGCGTTGCAACTGCTTCAAAATGTCACCTCCGATGCAGCCAAAGCGTTGGGGCTCAACTGCGGCAGTCTGCATGTAGGCAAAGAGGCCGACTTTACACTTGTAACCCTCCCCGAACTGCCAAAACGCTCTGAAGAGATAGCACTCTGGAGCATTCTTCATACCAAAGAGGCCGATGCCGTCTACATTGCAGGAGAGAAGTATGTTTAAGGGTATCTCGGCACTACTGGCATGGATGGGCAGACACTTTAAAGGAGTGCTTTTACTGATACTGCTTCTTTGGCTTTTTCTTCCCAAAAGCTCTACACAACTGCATCCGGCCAACCTGCAAGAGATAGAGCTCTTTGGCCCCATTGTCGATGCCCGTACCATTGTTGAGAGCATCGAAGAGGCACGTAAAAACCCCGCTATCAAAGGGGTACTGCTCAATGTCAACTCACCAGGCGGTGCCGTACCACCCTCAATAGAGATCAGTTATGCCATCAGACGTCTTCAAGCACAAAAACCCGTTGTTGCCTACGCCTCAGGCATTATGGCAAGTGGCAGCTACTACAGCAGCATCTATGCCGGAGATATCATCGCCAATCCCGGTGCCATTGTCGGCTCTATTGGGGTTATTATGGAGAGTGCCAACCTAGAAGCGCTCTTAGCCAAACTTGGTGTCAAACCGCAAGTGGTAAAAGAGGGAACCTACAAAGAGGCCGGTACCCCCACCAGAGCGTGGACACCTCAAGAACGTGCCGAACTAGAACGATTAACGCACGATACCTATACCCTCTTTGTCTCCGATGTTGCCAAAGCACGAGGGTTGGAACTTAATGCTTCAAACCGTTATGCTGATGCACATATTTTCTTAGCATCCAAAGCCAAAGAGGTGGGACTCATCGATGCGGTGGGCACCCTTGAAGATGCCAAACAAACACTTATTAAGCGTAGCCATGTCTCTTTGCCACAGTGGCAAAAAAAAGATCGTTTCGAATCCTTTCTAGAGCGTTTGGGCAACAAAGTGCTCTTACAAATGCAGGGGCTTCTCTATGGGCTCAAAGCTTCGCTTTAAGCGGAGTCTGGCTTCTGCACACCACATCTAGTCTATCAGAGACAAAGCTATCTGCTTTAAAAAGAGTATTGTAAATAAATGGTTGGGGAAATAAAGAAAAAAAGAGGGTGTATGCGTCCGCAGACGCATACAAAAGGGCTTACTTAAGACCTGCGATATAGTCAGCTACTGCTTGAATATCTTCGTCGCTCATAGAAGCAACTTGACCTTTCATCAATGCACCCATACCGTGTTGGTTAAGTGTACCAGCTTTGTAACCTTTAAGTTGCTCAACTGTTTTAGCCGCATCTTGACCTTTGATTACTGCAGACTTGTTAAGTGCTGATTTCTCACCGTTTTGTCCGTGACATCCTGCACATTTAGCAAAAAGAGCTGCACCATCAGCCATAAGAAGTGTTGAACCTGCAAAAAGCATTGCTACTGCGATTTTTTTCATTGTTGTTCCTTTGTTTTGAGATAACGCGTTATTATAACGCTAATAATTTAAAGTTCAAAGTGGCAATCGCTTAAGAGATTGCCACCGTAAGGTTAAAACCTTAACAAGAAGGTACGTTACCAGAATCAGAAGCAAACTCGTATGCAAAGTCATATACATCGTTTACATATTTTGCTTTCAATTTAGTACCGTTACATACTTTTGCTACTTCATCTTGGAATTTTCCAGCTTCTTTAATGCTTTCCCACTCATCTTGTGTGTGTTTAGCTGCAAATTTAGCACCAGAGAAACCACATGCTGCTTTAAGCTTTTTCTGATAGATTTTTTTACCTTTAGCTGAGTTAGCAGATGCTGCTGTAGATACTACCGCCATTCCAAGAAGTGCTGCAAGAGCAATTTTCATCATCTTTGTCATTGTTCATCCTTTATGTTTTGGTTTTAAGACAAGAGAATAATAACACTAAATTGTGAAAAGATTGTGAGGGAATATGAAAAAGAATTACTTCTTGAAGCAAAATTGCTTCAAGAAGTTACATATTATTAAAGTTAGCACGAAGGCACAGCCCCATCTGAGGCGTATGCATTGGCAAACTCATAAAGATCAACCCACCAGTCATCTTGAATCATCTCAAGCTTTACCCTGGGGCATATCTTTTTTGTCTCTTGTGGGAAGAGCCCATTTTCATAAATGTTCTCCCACTCCATCTGTGTATGCGACTTGGCAAACTTTACGCCTGAGAAGCCACACTTACGTCGAAGCTTCTGTTTAAATATCTGCTGTCCGCTGATCTCGTCGGCCATTGTGTATGTTGATGCGGTAACGGCGACAAGAAGCGTAGGCAAAAGTAGAGATCCTACCTTTTTCATGATTGCACCTTTACTATACGCTACTGTTGTTATGTAGTGGTAAACTACTTTAATTTACCAAAAACCTTATATCTGTCCCAATAGGTATCGAGTGCTTCATCGAGTGCTTCATCGCTTAGTGTTGTCGGACGTTTAATGCCGTAGGTGTCTATAAACAGATCCCCCATGACAGAGATACTCTCCGAGGGGTTACGCAAATAGTGCTTAATACCTGCCTTGACAAACTTCTCGCTGCTATAGACAAGCAGATACTTTTTGAACATCTCGCCCAGCGAGGTAGGGAGTGTCTGGTGGCAGGGGATGCAGTGACGCTCATAGACACCCTCGCCATACAAAACACCTCCGGCCATAAGCCCCACTACCACAACGGCTCTTTTGAGTGCTACCATCGTAACTCCATTGTGGTTCCTTCTGACTCTTTTGAATGCACCTCAATACGCATACCATACTCATCGACGATTTTTTTCACAATGCTCAACCCTACGCCAAAACCCCCTTCGGAGTTGTTGAAACGCAGGTATCTATCGAACATAAAGGGGATCTTCTCTTCCGGAATTCCCACTCCCGTATCATGTATCTCTAACATACCATGACATACTCTAATTGTAATGGTACCATTTCGTTTATTATATTTAATGGCATTGGAGATGAGATTGTCTATAATACGTGTAAATTTACGGCGATCCATCACTATGGTAGCCTCTTCCAGCTCCAGTACAAAATTAATACGTTTCGACTCGGCCAACACCCCAAAGTACTCTACCCTGTCTTCAATAATCTCTTTGACATTCAACACTTCATCTTTGTTGCTCCCCTCCTGTTCAAGTGTCAGGTAGGTAAGATCTTTATAGAGCACAGAGACTGTCTTGGCAGCTATGGTAACACGATCGAGTTTTTTACGGTTCTTCTCTACCATTACATCTTTGTCCATCATCTCAATGTTAGCCAAGATAGCAGAGAGAGGGGTATTGAGCTCATGGGTAGTATCTTTAATAAACCTGTCAAGCAGCATGATGGAATCACGCATCGGTTTTAAGAAGAGTTTGGCAAGAAAAAACCCAAAAATAAGCGAAATAATAAAAGCGATGGTACCATACAGAGCGATATGTCGCCAGATGGCACCAACCCATGCACCATCATCTTCAACCTCAATGACAAGATAGCGTGTACCCAAATAGTAGGTATCTAACCCCTTGACAAAGTGGATATACCCCTCTTGCAGGTATATCTCTTCATCAAAATGAACATGGTTGTTGTGGTTTAAAGAGAAGATGGGATGTTTTTCAATATCGTAAATTGCAGAGGTAAACCGGGGATCTCGCGGAAACTCACGTTGTTCAGGGAAGTAGTGGTGAAGTACCTTGAGGCGTTTGGTTTGAATGTAGGCATACTGTGCCAATGTTGCACGTTTATCTGACAAAAAGAGTTTATACTGGCTCTCGTAGTAAAAGAGCGACAGCAGTACAATCCCCAGTATCACCATCGTCGCATAGAGTGCCAAGAAGCGATAAAGCGATTGCTTCTCACTCTGCAGCAACGAATTTGTAGCCCTGTTTTTTGATGCTGACAATTCTCTCTTTTCCTATCATTTTACGTAGATTCTTAATATAGGTTCTGAGTGCAGAGTCACTAGGCTCTTCATCAAAGTCCCACAGATGTTTGTAGATACGCTCATGAGAGAGCACCTCTCCCTCTGCTTTCATAAAAAGACGCAACAGACGCGACTCTTTATTGCCCAAAGAGACACTCTTGCCATCGATGATGAGCTCACCGTTTTTAATGTCATAAGCGATGTTTGTATCAATTTGAACAAACTCTTTCTTCTCATGGTAGAAGCTTCTTTTTAAGAGTGTCTCTACACGAATGAGCAACTCTTTGAGTGCAAAAGGTTTGCGAATGTAGTCATCACATCCACTATCAAACCCCTTTTCAAGATCGTCGACACTATCCATAGATGTAATATAGATAGCCGGTGCAACCACTCCCTCTTCACGACTCTCACGTAACAGCTCAAAGCCATCAATTCCAGGGACATTCACATCTAAAAGCAGTAGATCAAAACGTGTCTCATAGAGCTTCTCTTGAGCCTCATAGCCATCATAGACAGAGACGACTTCATACCCTTGCTCCTCAAGAAACTCCGTAACTGTCTCATTTAAGTTGGCATCATCTTCCAGTAGTAGTATCTTACTCACCTGAACCCCAATCTCTTTTTTTATACCCTAATTCTATCACACAAATCTTGATACCCACTCTCTAATCTGCTGTGCACTCAATGCTCCGCTGACACGATCGACTTCACGTCCTCCTTTAAAGAGTACCATTGTCGGAATACTTCTAATACCGTACTGCCCTCCAAGATGCGGGTTCTCTTCGGTATTGACTTTAATAAACTGTGCCTTGAGTGGCAAAGAACGTGCCGCCTCTTCAAACGCCGGTGCCATCATACGACACGGCCCACACCATGGTGCCCAAAAGTCAACAACTACAGGTAGATCTGAGTTGGCAACAAAGGTAGAGAAAGTTGCACTGTCTGCCTCAACAGGCTTGGCATCGAGTAGTGAGTTTTTACACGCACCACAGTTTGCCTTGGCATAACGCTCTTTTTTTGGAATACGGTTAATCTTTTTACAATGTGGACAAACAACATTTACTGTCATTGGTTACCTCCATACTTTTATCATTTACAATTTTGGGTTATTATAGCACACCCATAAGAATCTCAAATGTACCATAGGTTGCATTTTCAATGAACAATGAACAATGAACAATGAACAATGAACAATGAACGATGGACAATGAACAATGAACGATGGACAATGGACAATGGACAATGGACAATGAACGATGGGCAATGAGCAATGAGCAATAAATGTAGGGTGCAATTTATTGCACCGTTAAAAGAACATTTTGTAATAAACAATGAACAATAAACGATGGACAATGGACAATGAACAATGGACAATGGACAATGAACAATGAACGTAGGGTGCAATTGATTGCACCATAAACACAAGTAAGAAAATCAAAGGAGACAAGAGATGGCAATAAAAGAACTGATTGTAGGTGGCGGATGCTTCTGGTGTACTGAAGCGGTATTTGAAAGACTCAAAGGTGTGATAGATGTGGAGAGCGGTTATGCCAATGGTAAACTGCCAAATCCAGACTACCGTAGCGTATGTACCGGAGAGACTGGGTATGCCGAAGTTGTCAAGATCACCTACGACGATACCGTCATCGATCTAGCTACCCTTTTTGATGTCTTCTTTACTACACACAATCCAACACAACTCAACCGACAAGGAGCCGATGTAGGTACACAGTACCGTAGTTGCATCTGCTACCAGAACCATGAAGAGCTAGAGGCGGCAAAAGCAGCCATTAAACGGGCACAGGCACACTATGAAGAGCCCATTGTTACCACCCTTGAGCCTTTGCAAAACTACTACTCGGCAGAAGCCTACCACCAAGATTACTACCGTAAAAACCCTATGCAGGGCTACTGCAATGCCGTCATTCCCCCTAAACTCAAAAAACTCGAAGAGGCATTTGCCAACAAGCTCTTTTAAGGG
>Ga0256843_1001537_pt1 | contig 18009 bp, 17 predicted proteins | sample AlvinellametaG_FD_191572 | JGI IMG/M metagenome (GOLD analysis project Ga0256843, IMG submission 191572) | Pompeii worm associated microbial communities from hydrothermal vent at the East Pacific Rise, Pacific Ocean - Alvinella | ecosystem: Host-associated > Annelida > Integument > Unclassified ... | reverse complement strand
TGTAACATGTGTTGTTGTAAAACCGCGTGTCTATCATAAAGTTGCCGGAATGAGTGGTGAGCGTGATGAGATCAATATGCTCTTTGCCATTCCGCTTGTGTTTGCTGCAGCACTGCTCTCTTTTGCACATGGTGCCAATGATGTTGCCAATGCGGTAGGGCCGTTGGCAGCAGTAAACGATGCACTCAGCAACCTTGCTATTTCGAAAAAAGCGGCTATTCCTTTATGGGTAATGGTTGTTGGTGGTGTGGGTATCTCTATAGGGTTGGCACTCTTTGGACCACGTTTGATCAAAACGGTAGGAACAGAGATTACCGAGCTTGATCAGATGAGAGCCTTCTCTATTATGATGGCGGCGGCTATTACGGTTGTGATTGCTTCTCAGCTTGGATTGCCAGTATCATCTACGCATATTGCAGTAGGTGCTGTCTTTGGTGTTGGTTTTTTGCGTGAGTGGATCGATAGTAAAGGAAATGGTGATCGACAGCAAGAGCTTAAAGCGATGGAAGAGAAACTAGCATCACTCAAAGAGGAGCGTGATGCATGTAGTAATGAAGATGCTGCCAAGAAGTTGGCATTAATAGAGGCCCATAAAGCCCAAAAGAAAAAAGTAAAACAGCTTCGAAAAGCAATTCGTGAAACCTACGTTAAAAGAGGCATGGTTAAAAAGATCGTAGCGGCATGGTTGATTACAGTGCCGGCTGCAGCTGTACTTTCGGCACTGATCTTCTTTGTGTTAAAAGGATTCGGTGCGTAAGCTTATACCACCTAAGTGTGTGGGAGGAGATATGATGGATAAGGGTGATATTGAGATTGTAGTCATCGAAGATGAAGAGGATATTTTAGAGCTGATTGAGTATCACCTTCAAAAAGAGGGCTACAGTGTTACGGGGTTCCTCTCTACAGAGCGGGTAGAGCAGTTCATTGAAGAGGAGTCTCCGGCTTTGATGATAGTCGATCGCAACCTTCCTGGGGTTGAGGGGAGTGAATTTGTCTCTGCTTTGCGTGAACAGGGGTACTCTATTCCTGTTATCTTTCTGACAGCCAAAGATCGTGAAGATGATGTCGAAGAGGGGTTTTTGCGGGGTGGTGATGACTACATGACAAAACCTTTTAGCCCCAAAGAGCTTGTGTTGCGTGTAGGAGCACTGCTTAGGCGTTCAGGTGTTGCCCGAAGCGATAAGGTAAAGTATCGGGATATGGTGCTTGATCTTCAGGCTCATACATTGAGTATTGAGGGAGAAGTCGTTGATCTGACAAAGCTGGAGTTTCGACTACTCTATACCTTTATTAAAAATCCACATCAACCTCTAGATAGAGACTTTTTGCGTGATGAAGTGTGGGGAGATGACAGCCCGGACTTTCATGATAAAACCATTAATGTTGCGATGAACAGACTGAAAAAGAAGATCGATCCCACAGGTACAAAAGAGTATATCGTTCCGGTATGGGGTGTGGGTTACAAGCTGGTGTAGCCCTGCTTTTTTGGTACAAAACTTTCTCTCATTGTAATCAAATTGTTTCCAACTTGTTCTATACTTTCCTTAACCCAAAAGGGAAAATGACATTTTTTTAAGGAAACATTTTAATGAAACTTCCTACAACCGTAACTGTAGCAGTTGCAGCTTCTCTTGTATGTAGCACGCTAAGTGCCAATGAAATTAAAGGGCGAGGGGCCTCCTTCCCTGCACCACTTTACAAAGTTTGGACATCTAACTATTTTAGTGAAACAGGCAAAAAGGTTAACTATACTCCTACTGGTTCTGGAGATGGGATCAAGTCGATCAAGAAGCGTATGGTTGATTTTGCCGGTTCTGATAAGCCGTTAAAGCCAAAATCTTTAAAGAAAAACCAACTTGCGATGTTTCCCACAGTGGTAGGCTCAATTGTCTTGGCCTATAATCTTGATGGTATTAAAGATGGAGAGTTGAAGCTCTCTCGTGCGGCTATTGATGCTATTTTTAGTGGGAAAGCAACATTTTGGGATGATGCGGTGATTGCAAAGAGTAACGATAGTGTGAAGTTGCCCCATGAGCCTATTACGGTATGTGTAAGGGCAGACAAATCTGGTACAACATATAACTTTACCTACTTTCTCAATAAGATCAACCCCGATGTTAAAGTGAGCAAAAAGCCCAAGTGGCAAGCTGCAAAAGTTGTTGCAGGGAAATCAAATTCTGGTGTTACGGCCAATATTCAACAGATCAAAGGGGCTATTGGATACATTGAATACTCCTATAAAGAGAAGTTGGGGTTGGCAGCAGCTCAGATTGAAAATAGATCAGGTAAATTTATTGTCCCAACGGTTCCAGCGTTTCAAGAGGCTGCCAAGTATGCTTCTTGGAGTGCCCAAAATGACTTTTATGCACTTATAGGAGATCCTGAAGGAGAGGGTTCCTACCCGATCGTTGCGGCAACATTTATTTTGCTTCCTGAAGAGAAAACACAAAGCAATAAAGAGGTAGTCTCTTTCTTTGAATGGGCATTGACAAAAGGTGATAAAGCAGCTACCACTTTGGGCTATGTGCCGCTACCGGCATCCACCAAAGAGCAGATCTTCCAGTACTGGAAGGCAAAAGGTATGCAGTAGTCAACCACTTTACCGGATTCTCCGGTAAATATTTTGAAGACCAATGGATTTTCCCCATACTTCCTCCTTTTTTCCCATTGGTCTTCAAAGTATTTGATGTGTGGCATCAATACAATGTGATCATTAGTATATATTATATGGCTATAATGTGTGCATTAAGGTAGTGGCATCATATTTTAAAATTAATTTTATGAAAGGTTGTATGGTAATGGGTGGCAAACTATTTCGTAACTTCTCTTTTTTCTCTGCAACCCTTTCTCTCTTTTTGCTTGTAGGGATATTCGCCATTCTCTTTACATATGCACAAGAGTCGCTTCATACATTTGGATTTGATTTTCTCTGGAGTGATGCATGGGAGGTGGGTGAAGATGATGAAGGAGGGGTGTTTGGCGGATATGTACCTATTGTTGGTACCCTTTTAAGTACCCTTATTGCGATGCTGATCGCTACACCTCTGGCCATGGGGATCGCTATATTTTTAACCGAGATCGCTTCAGAGAGGGTGGCTAAACCTGTCTCTATTGCGATTGAGCTTCTTGCAGCTATCCCCAGTATTATTTATGGCATGTGGGGACTTTTTTATTTTGCACCGATTGTTCAAAAAGTGGTTGGAGGCAATGGTGTCGGACTTTTGACAGCCGGCATTGTGTTGGCCATTATGATCATCCCTTTTATGGCTGCTATTACCCGTGATTCAATGCATACAACCCCAGCCGTTTTAAAAGAGTCTGCCTATGCAATGGGAGCAACCAAGTTTGAGGTGATCAAAGATGTAGTGATGCCTTATGCCAAAGGGGGGATTATCGGCTCAATCATTCTTGCGTTGGGACGTGCACTGGGTGAGACGATGGCAGTTGCTTTTCTTATTGGTTCTGTGATGAGTACAGTAAACCATATTACCGATCCAACAACATCGATTCCGGTACTGTTGGCCAATAATTTTGCAGAGGCGGAAGATCTGGAGATGAGCAGCATGTACTACTTGGCACTTATTTTGTTTGTTGTCAGTTTTGCTATTATCTCTGCAGCAAAGTTTTACTTTTTAGGAAGAAAGGCAAAGTAGTATGAATAGACTTCTGCTTAACAAGGTTGTTTTATGGCTCTCTACTCTCTCGGCACTGATAGGTATAGGGTTTTTGTTTTGGATCTTGGTAACACTAAGCTACAAGGGGATTACCTCTATTCACTGGAGTACCTTTACACACGATCTGGTAGAAGGGGGTATTCGTAACCTTCTGGTGGGGCAGTTCACCATGGCACTTCTGGCTACGGCTATCGCTGTACCTGTGGGGATGATGGCGGGGATCTATCTTCGTGAATATGGCCATGGTAGTAGATTGGCAACCATCATACGCAACCTTTCTGATATTATGATGTCAGCACCCTCTATTGTGATTGGAGTATTTGTGTATGCTTTGCTGGTTGATCCGGTAGGTACCTACAACGGGTGGGCGGGTGCTACAGCATTAGCTATGATGATGGTGCCCATTATCATCTCTACAACCGACAATATGTTGGCACTGGTACCTCAGGAGCTTCGTGAAGCAGGTATGGCTTTGGGTGGGAGTAAACATAAAATTATTTTGCAGGTTGTCGTTCGTGCGGCAAAGGTGGGTATTACAACTGGTATTTTGCTCTCATTTGCCCGTATTATTGGGGAGACGGCTCCTCTGCTCTTTACTTCGGCCAATAACCAGTTCTTTACCATGGATTTAAGTGGAGAGTTCCCTTCGTTGACAGTCAGTATTTACAACTTGGCAACCTACCCTGATGAGGCGAGTCGAGAGTTGGCATGGGCAGCCTCATTTATATTGACAATGATGGTTCTGTGTATCAATCTTGTTGGTCGTTTTGTAATAAGAAACAAAAAGTAGAAAGGAAACGTATATGGCACAAAGTCTGGTAATGGAGGTGAAAGAATTTAGTTTCACCTATGCAGGGGCACCCAAGCCTTCACTTAACAAGATTACGCTTCCAATCGAAGCCAACAAGATCACAGCGATGATCGGCCCTAGTGGATGTGGCAAATCGACACTGCTACGTTCGATGAACCGTATTCATGATCTCTATGCAGGAAATCGTTACGAGGGAGAGATCAACCTCTATAAAGAGGATGGCAGTGTAGAGAATATTTTGCAGATTAAAAAAGAGAACGATTTTATTCGGCTGCGTCAGCAGGTAGGTATGATCTTTCAAAAGCCAACACCGTTTCCGATGAGCATATTTGACAATGTTGCTTATGGGTTGCGTCTGGCTGGAATTAAGAACAAAACAGAGTTGCAAGAGAGGGTAGAGAAAGCACTAAGAGGTGCTGCGATTTGGGAGGAGACAAAAGATCGTCTGCATGAGAGTGCATTGGGGATGTCGGGTGGACAGCAGCAGCGTCTTTGTATTGCACGTGCGGTGGCACTAAAGCCTCGTGTACTTCTTTTTGATGAACCTACATCTGCACTTGATCCTATCTCAACAGGTGCCATTGAAGAGTTGATAGCAGAGATAAAAAGTGAGGTGTCTGTGGTGATTGTAACACACAATATGCAACAGGCCAGTCGTCTGAGTGACTATACGGCTTTTATGTACCTGGGAGATCTGATTGAGTATGATCAGACAGAGAAGATCTTTCTTAATCCGTCACAGAAGTTGACAGAAGATTACATTACCGGACGTTTTGGATAGAAGGAGTCAACAATGTTAACACGATACCAAGAGGCACGACACAATGTCCGTTCACAAGTACTTGAGACGGTTGAGATTTTAGCCAATGCCAATAAAGAGGGGCTTCAAGCATTAGAAGAGGGAAATCTCAATCATCTTGAAGAGGTGCGTAAAACTGTCAAGAGTGTCAATAGTAGAACCGAAAAGATTGACAATGACATCGTTTTAATCTTTGCCCGTTATACACCTGAAGCCAAAGATCTCAGAGAGATGGTCTCTTATCTTAAGATCACCTCGGCACTCAATAGGGTAAAGACAAACATTAACAACTACTTGAAAAATATGCAGAGTATGCTCTCTGAAGAGGATCGCAATATTGTTCAGTTAATTAAAGAGTCATTGAGCATTAACCGCTGTACGATTAATGCGTTTGAAAAGACGTTAGAGATGTTTCAAACCTTTGATGACAATGATAAGATTAAGCAACTTGCGATTGAGATCGATGTGGAGTACTCTAAAACAGATGATATCTATTCGTTACTTGAGAAGAGTGTTTTACAGAAGATGGGAGAAGCGGATGGTAAAGCTGAAGAGTACTTTAACCTGCTTAAGTATATTCGTAAAAACCTCAAAATTATTGATAGGCTTGATTCTATTGCACAGCGTATCATCTTTGCCCGTATGGGTGGAAAGCTCTAAAATATGACAAATTGACATTTTTTACCCTAATGTGAAGAAAAGACGCTACACTTCGGGTATGGATAAATATAGCATTCTACAAGAGTATTTTGGACACAAAACATTTCGCCCCTTGCAAGAGGAGGTGATCGATGCCATTTTGGCACGTCAAGATGTGATGATGATCTTGCCTACGGGTGGAGGGAAGTCGCTCTGTTATCAGTTGCCAACACTTCTCATGGATGGTGTAACGGTTGTTATCTCTCCGCTTTTGGCACTTATGCATGATCAGGTGATTGCACTACGAGTCAATGGTATTAGTGCAGCAATGCTCTCATCGATGCAGACACTCGAAGAGGCTCAAGAGATTGAAGTACAGTTGCGTAATCAAGAGATCAGACTGCTCTATGTCGCCCCTGAACGTTTGAGCAATGCCTATTTTCTCTCTTTGTTGCAAGGGCTACAGATAAACTTTTTTGTGATCGATGAGGCACACTGTGTGAGTGAGTGGGGGCATGAGTTTCGTGAAAACTACCGTCGTCTCTCTATGCTCAAAGCAAAATTTCCTACGACACCTATTGCCGCCTTTACTGCTACGGCAACCAGAGCGGTTGAAGCAGATATTGTTACTAATCTTGGCCTTCGAGAGCCTAAGCGGGTAAGGGGCTCTCTATTTAGAGAAAATCTAACCATTCATGCCAAGCATCGTATTAAAGATGGAAAAGCCCAACTGCTTGATTTTCTTTCACAGCATCAAGGGGAGTCGGGTATTATCTATACCCTTTCACGTAAATCGACAGAGTCTTTAGCAGGGTATTTGAACACCAAAGGCATACAAGCACGTGCCTACCATGCAGGGTTAAGTACACAAGAGAAGAACGACACCTTTGCTGCGTTTGTTTCAGACAGGGTTGAGGTAGTTGTAGCCACCATTGCTTTTGGAATGGGCATAGATAAATCGAACATCCGATTTGTCGTTCATATGACACTGCCTAAGACGATAGAGAACTACTACCAAGAGATTGGCCGTGCGGGGCGGGATGGATTGGAGTCTGAAACACTCTTGCTTTTTTCTGCTTCAGATATTGTGCAGCAGAAGATGTTTATAGAGGAGTTACCAGATACTCCATACAAACAACACGCTTTTGATAAGCTAGAGAGTATGGTACGTTTTGCCAACTCCGAAGGGTGTAGACACAGGGCACTTGCAGCGTATTTTGAAGAGCAGATCGATTCATGTCTTGACAAATGTGACAACTGTATGACACCAGAGGCTGACAAGATTGACATTACAGAGGCTTCGCGTAAGCTTCTGTCAGCTATGGTGCGTACAGAACAGCAGTATGGGCTGCACTATGTGATTGATGTGCTGCGTGGCAGTAAAGAGCAACGTATTTTGCAAAATGGACACGATAGACTAAGCCTCTATGGTATAGGAAAAGAGTACACAAAAGCACAATGGTTGACAATAGGTGACAAGTTACTTGAACTTGGTGCAGTAGAGATAGGAGCATTTAAAGTCTATGGGTTGACACATTTTGGGGTGGAGGTTCTCAAAGGAGAGCATACCATTCGCATTAAAAAAGAGCGACTTAGTTTAAAACAGCAGGTAGCAAAACGTCGGGTAACCTACTTTGATGACTATGATGTTGAACTTTATGACAAGCTTCATCAGTTACGTGCAGAGATGGCTCAAGAGAATGCGATGCCGCCATATATTATATTTTCAGACAAAACATTGAAAGAGTTTGCTGCCAAAAAACCAACCAATAAAACCGAAATGCTTGAGATTCACGGTGTAGGGCTTGTGAAGTTTGAACGATACGGAAAAGCATTTTTGGAGGTGATGTCATATGGATAATACATTGTGTGGTATAGATGAGGCGGGGCGTGGGCCTTTGGCAGGTTCTCTGGTGATGGCGGGCGTTGTGTTGAATGCACCTATTGAGGGCTTGACAGACTCTAAGAAGCTCACACAGAAGCGACGAGAGATGTTATTTGAAGAGATTGTAAAGAAGAGTCGTTATTACATTGTTTCATTTTCAGCCAATGAGATTGATGCTAAGGGTATCTCAAAGTTGCTGCATGAGGGATTGAAATCAATACAGAATGCACTTCCTGGGTGTTACTACCTCTTTGATGGCAACAGTACATTTGGGGTTGCGAATATAGAGACTATGGTAAAGGCCGATGCAAAAGTTGCTGCTGTTTCAGCAGCGAGTATTTTGGCAAAGGTTACACGAGATAACGAAATGATCGAGGCAGCAAAACGTTACCCGGAGTATGGGTTTGAGAGGCATAAAGGGTATGGCACGAAAGCACATATAGAGGCGTTACAAAAGTATGGTCGCTCTCCTGTTCATAGGAAGAGCTTTCGTGTAAAAGGGTTGGATGAGCCGACACTCTTTTAGTTATAGAGTGAGGTGAGGTGTTCCATTTTTCTGCCCATATTAAGCAGTGTCATGTCAGCCAATACCAGTGCCATCATTGCCTCTGTAACAACGGCTCCGCGGATGGCAACGCAAGGATCGTGTCTGCCTTTGAGGTTACAGGTAATTGGTTGGTTTGTGGTTGTGACTGTCTCTTGCTCTTGAAAGATGCTTGGGGTAGGTTTGAAGTGGGTTTTTACAATGAGCGTATCACCATTGCTAATACCTCCTAATGTACCTCCGGCATGGTTGCTTTTGAAACCTTCTGGAGTGATGGCATCATTGTTTTGGCTTCCTTTGAGATGGGTACTGGCAACCCCATCGCCTATCTCAACGGCTTTGGCAGCATTGATACCCATCATGGCATCTGCCAAGATAGCATCGAGCTTGTAGTAGAGGGGCTCACCCAGCCCGACAGGTACACCAGTTGCTGTTGTCAAGACGACACCCCCAACTGAGTTATGTGCCTCTTTGGCCGCCAAAATCGCCTCCTCTTGGGCTCTCTCTTTGGATGGATCGAGTGCATAGAGCTTGGAGCGTTTGGCATGATTGAAGTCGATCGTTTCTGCCCGAATACCGTCTACTTCACACAAACCGCTTTGGATCTCTATGCCGATCTCTTTGAGCATCAGTTTGGCAATGGCACCTCCGGCAACACGTGCGGCTGTTTCACGTGCAGAGCTGCGTCCACCGCCACGGTAGTCGCGTAGCCCATATTTGTGAAAGTAGGTAAAGTCAGCGTGACCCGGACGGAATAGATCTTTAACGTTGTCGTAGTCTCTGCTCTTTTGGTTGGTGTTGAAGATGATCATGGAAATAGGGGTGCCGGTAGAGACTCCCTCAAAGACACCAGAGAGTATTTCGACTTTGTCATCCTCTTTTCTGGCTGTCTCTAGTTTACTTTTGCCTGGTTTACGGCGATCTAGTTCAGCTTGAATGAAGGCCTCATCGATTGTAAGCCCTGCCGGTACACCATCGAGAATACACCCTATGGCTTTACCGTGGGATTCTCCAAAGGTGGTAAGTGTGAGTCGTCTGCCGAATGTATTCATTTTTTAAGTGCCTCCAGTGCAATTTTTGCCGCTTTTTGCTGTGCCTCTTTTTTGCTTTTGCCTTTGGCTGTAGCGATCTGCTCGTCGTTGAGTGTTACGGCGATCTCGAACTCTTTTTTATGATCGGGGCCAGAGGCCCCCAGAAGTTCATACTGTGGTGTTACACCGTGTGTCGCCTGAGTGAGCTCTTGTAGAGCCGTTTTGTAGTCTTTAGAGAGGGTGTCCAGATCGATTTTTGGATGAGCCTCTTCCAGAAGTGAAATGGCTACCTCTTTGGCCTTTTCGAGCCCCGCTTCAAGGTAGATAGCCCCTATGACTGCTTCAAAGGCATTGGAGAGTAAAGAGGGCTTGTTACGTCCGTTGTTGTTCTCTTCGGCAGGTGAGAGGTAGATGTACTCCCCCAGCTCAATCGCACGTGCAAGGAGGGTAAAGCCACTCTCATTTACTAAAGATGCACGGATTTTTGAGAGTATCCCCTCGTTGGAGTGAGGAAATTTGCTAAAGAGATATTCGCCGACAATTAAATCTAGTACGGCATCTCCCAAAAACTCAAGCCGCTCATTATTGTAAGGCTTTTTATAACTCTTATGTGTTAAAGCCTCAATAATCAACTGCTTATCCTTAAATGTATAGTTTAGTCTCTTTTCAAGTTGACTGTAGTCTGTCATGGTGACTCCTGTAATATGGTTTACAAGGCACTTGTTGTGCCTTTTATACGTTCTGCTTCTGTTCGTGCGAGTATGTCGCATCGTTCGTTTTGTGGGTGTCCATCATGTCCACGTACCCATACACCCTTAATACGGTGGGGTTTGGCAACTTCAAGGTACTCTTGCCACAAGTCGGGGTTTTTAACCTTTTTAAACCCTTTTTTTACCCATCCATCAAGCCACTCGTTAATGGCTTTAATGACGTAGGAGCTGTCCGATACGACAGTTACATCGCAAGGCTCTTTGAGGAGTTTTAGCCCCTCAATGACACCACGTAGCTCCATACGGTTATTGGTGGTATGGGGCTCTGCACCGGCATACTCTTTGGTATGCCCTTTATACTCCAGTATGCCGCCATACCCACCGGGGCCTGGATTACCAAGGCTAGATCCGTCAGAGTAGAGAGTGATCTGTTTGCGTTCGTTTTTTTGCAATCTGTTCCTCGACTTCTACAGAGTTGAATGCCATACAGTTTGGACAACGCCTAAACGATACGGGAAAGCTCTGTTTGCATTTTTGACACAGGTAGGAGAACTCTAAGTCTCCCTCTTCAAATCCGTTCTCTCTGGCTTTGGCGATCATGTCGATCGCAAAGTTACCGCTTTGTGCCATTGGTGTCTGTAGATACCCTTTGGCATAGTAGAGTGTTGAGAGTGTTTGATGAGATGAAATTATATCTAAATCGAGTTGTGAATTGGGTAAGTACCAGAGGATATCGAGAATCTCTTTGGTGCGTTCAGGATCGATTGTCTGCCATGCCATTTGGGTATCGAGTTTAAAGAGTGCAGCAATGACATGACGGTAGTAAGAGGGCTCTTTTTGTAAAAATTTCAACAGTGATGAAGCACGTTCTTGTGGTGAGAGTTGAGGGGCATGAAGGAGTTGGGAAAAGTGCAGAAAACTCTCTAAAGGGTGTGTCTGTTCATCTAGTTGGGCTAATGGTTCAATAACCTCTTTGGCTTTGTTGAACTCTTGAAGCATCTCGTAGACAACGGCCAGTTCATAGAGAACTTTGGGGTTACGAGGTTTTTTACGCAAGATCTCCATAAAGATAGAACGGGCTCTCTCTAGGAATCCAGCATGAAGGTAGATGCTCCCCAGGCGTTCCATCAGTTCTGTTTTGGCCGCTTCAGAGGGCATGTTTTTAATGAGATAGAGATAGATGGTGATAGCTTTGGGATACTCTCCGGCACTCTCGAACGCTTTTGCAAGTAGAGAGAGTGGTTTGAACATATGCTCTTCAAAGGGCATATTGGTTGTATCGAGTGTACACTCGCTGCTCTCGAATTTGTCGAGGAACTTTAAGAGGTTCCCCGCCTCTTTTTGCTCTTTATAGAGCTTCCATCCGTAGGTTGCCAAAGCGATGATGAGGCTAAGTACAATAATCAGCAGAATACTAAAAAGCGGATCTTTGTATGAGGGGAGAATATGTTCCATTAATGCCCCCTTTGGAAGCAGTTATTGGAAAATGAATAGTGAATAGTGAATAGTGAATAGTGTTGGTATACACAACATAGTTGTGCTTTTATGGGATAGAGCGTGTTTTGTGTCAATTTTCATTCCTCGGTTCATCATTCATCATTCATCGTTCATCGTTCATCGTTCTATGTTGGATTATACCAAATTCGATATAATACCGCTATGATTGATAACAGCTCCATAGAATCCCTCAAAAACAGTATCGATATTGTAGATGTCATAGGCAACTATATTGAGCTGAAAAAAGCGGGAGCGAACTATAAAGCCAACTGTCCTTTTCATGGCGAAAAGACACCGTCGTTTGTGGTAAGCCCCTCTAAGCAGATATACCACTGTTTTGGGTGTGGTGCCGGTGGCGATGCTATTAAGTTTGTCATGGAGCAGGAGAAACTGACATATCCTGAAGCGATCGAGAAACTGGCAGCTATGTACAACTTCTCTTTGCAGTATACACAAGGACGTTCAGACTACTCCGATGCCAAACGGGTACTTGAAGCGATACAACGGTGGTATGTCAAAAACCTTGAACAGCATAATGTGGCGAAGCAATATTTGCACCAAAGAGGTGTAACGCAATACTCGATTGAACGTTTTGGTATTGGGTATGTACCGGATGGACGCTCTGTGATGCGTTTTTTGGACAGTGCTTCCTTGCCCCGTCCACAAGCGGTTGAAGCGGGTATTTTGGCACAAGGTGAAGATGGGGGGTACTATGCCAGATTGGTAGAGCGTATCACCTTCCCTATCTTCTCGCCTAGTGGTGCGGCTGTAGGGTTTGGTGGACGTACCATCACCAATCATCCTGCCAAATATATCAACTCTCCACAAACAAAACTCTTTAACAAATCACGGCTGCTGTATGGTTACAATTTGGCAAAAGAGAGTATCTACAAGAACAAAAAGTTGATCGTCTGTGAGGGATACCTTGATGTGGTGATGTTCCATCAAGCAGGATTTCATGAGGCGGTGGCAACACTGGGAACAGCACTTACTAGTGAACACCTGCCACTATTACGTAAAGGTGATCCCAAGATCATTCTGGCCTATGATGGCGATAAAGCCGGTGTTGCCGCTGCACTGAAAGCGGCACAGATGCTTTCTCATGCCAACTTTGACGGTGGGGTGGTGCTCTTTCCCGATGGGCAGGATCCTGCCGATTTGATTGCAAAAGGGGAGAGTGGCAAGGTGGCCAAATTGTTAAATGAGGCAAAACCGCTGATTCCGTTTGTATTGGAGAAGATCGCACAAGAGCATGATTTACATGATCCCCGTGCCAAAGAGGTGGCATTTGGCCAGATGCGTGAATTTCTTGCTGGTTTGAGCCAGATCATTAAAGAGGCCTATATCCCTATGGCTTCGACACTGTTGGGGATTTCTCCGGTGATGTTTGGTGCCAAGTCTCAGCCACACCGTGTCAAAGAGAACTTTTCGCAACCTAAAGATGATGTGGCACAGTTGAGTATTATTAAAAGTATGCTTGAGCAACCAGAGTTGATCGATACGGTTTTAAATGTGGTGGATAGTACTCTCTTTGGCCCCTATGCACCACTTTTTGATGCTGTAGTACGTGGTGATAAAGAGCATCCTCAACTAAGAGGCTTGGCACTTGATGAGAATTTGCAACTTTTAGATGAAGATGAGATAGAGCAGATGCTAGGCTCAATACTGATGAAGTTTTATAATCAGAAGCTACGTCAAATTGTATCTGATACAACGATGCCTTTTAATAAAAAGAGTTTTCTTATTCGTAAAATTAAAACTGACATCATACCAAAATTAAAACAAGGTGAACTCTTTTTTGAGCCTTTAGATATGTAGTAATGTGAGGTGTTACTAAGAAGATGGTGGATCCTATCGGGATCGAACCGACGACCTCTTCGCTGCCAGCGAAGCGCTCTCCCAGCTGAGCTAAGGACCCATCTTAAGACACAATCATTGCAATTTTAAAGTAAAAAATTGTAAAGTGTGTGGGTGTTAGTGGTGACCCCTAGGAGACTCGAACTCCTGTGGCCAGGATGAAAACCTGGAATCCTAACCGCTAGATGAAGGGGCCAACAATAATAAGTAGATAACAAGTGGTGACCCCTAGGAGACTCGAACTCCTGTGGCCAGGATGAAAACCTGGAATCCTAACCGCTAGATGAAGGGGCCATTGACAACTTGTGGACGGAATTATATAAATTCATTCCTTAAATTATTATTAAACTAGCTATAATTTTGAAAAAAAGTGAGGTTTTTATGCGTTTGTTATGGGTTTTGGGGCTGGTGTGGTTTTTGGCAGGGTGCCAAAGTACACCCTATATGAAAGAGGAGAGTCTCTTTATTGTCATGAAAACCCCCACGATGCGGTATGCTGATCAGGGGTTTATCTATACGGGGAAAGATCGGGTAAAAGTAGAGATATATGCCAATGCACAGCCTCTTTTACGTCTGGAGATACTACCACAGAAGATATGCATGAGCAGTTGGGAGTGTGTGACAAAGCGACGCTTTAATCAGGAGGTGCTTAGTGGAGCGTATCCTGAGGATATCTTGGAGAAGGTATTTCTCTCTCAGCCTATTATGGATGGGGCCAATATACAAAAAAAGCGTAACGGCTTTACACAACATCTTATAAAGAGTGGAAAATACGATATTGAGTACACTGTTTTAAATAACCAGACGCAATTTCGTGATACAATCAACCATATTTTGATCAAAATACAAAGGCTCTAAGAGATGGGTAAGTATGTTGGGGCACACGTAAGTGCCAGTGGCGGTGTGGAGAATGCACCACTGAATGCAATGAAGATAGGGGCAAAAGCATTTGCTCTTTTTACAAAAAATCAAAGACAGTGGGTTGCAAAGCCGTTGAGTGAAGCTTCGATCGAGGCGTTTAAAGCCAATCTGCAAGAGAGTGGTATTTTGCCTAAGCATGTATTGCCACACGACTCCTACCTCATTAATCTTGGGCATCCTGAAGCCGATAAGCTTGAGAAGTCCCGTATGGCTTTTATTGATGAGATAGAGCGTTGTGCACAGCTGGGCCTGGAGAAGCTGAATTTTCACCCGGGCTCCCACTTGGTAAAGGTGGCAAAGCGTGATCCGCTCTATGAGGAGAAGATTCGTGATGCAGAGTTGCACTGTCTGGATGTGATCGCAGAATCTATGAACATGGCCATAGAAGCGACAGAGGCATTGAATGTCAAGTTGGTGATCGAGAATACAGCCGGGCAGGGGAGTAACCTGGGGTATCGGTTTGAGCATTTGGCACATCTGATCGAGAGAGTCAATGACAAAAGCCGTGTCGGTGTCTGTTTGGATACCTGTCACACCTTTACAGCCGGGTACGATATGCGAACCAAAGAGGCATATGATGAGACAATGGATGCATTTGAACGTATCGTGGGGTTTGAATACCTTATGGGAATGCATATCAATGACTCAAAGCCACCGTTGGGTTCACGTGTTGACAGGCACCACTCGCTAGGCCAGGGGGAGCTTGGATGGGATGCCTTCAGGTTTATTATGAATGATGACAGAATGGATGATATACCGCTGATTCTTGAGACAATCGATGAGTCGATCTGGGCGGAAGAGATACGTGCACTCTATGCACTGCAAGAGGGGTAGTCCCTTACCACATAAAAAGGAGGAAATGGTATGAGATATCAAATGTCAAAGGCGGTGTTGTTAGCATCAACACTATGGTTTGTAGGGTGTGGCAGTGATCTGGATGCCCCATCAACAGAGTCTGTCAACGGAGGTGAAGTGGTTGTCGATATGGATAGTGCAACCATGAGAGAGATTCTGTTGTCAAAGCACACTCCGGGAGTAACGGCCGATAGCCCAGTTTATGGCTATAAAGCCTATAAGATCCCGTATGAGACAACCGATGAAGAGGGGAACACGGTTAAAGTTTCAGGATTGATGGTAGTTCCTACAGAGGTACCTGATGCCGTAAAAGCATTGGGCTTTTCTGTGGTGAGTGATTCTCATGGAACGATCTTTGCAAATTATGAAGCCCCAACAGTGGCTGCATCTATGACCAACTTACCTGATGGCGCACCGGTGATCTTCTCTTCTTTGGGGGCCTTTGTCACACTACAGGCTGACTACATCGGGTATGGTGACTCAATAGGACACTACCATCCATTTATCTTGAAAAACTCTTTGGCAAATGCCACAGTTGACTTTATTAAAGCGGCAGAGGCGTTTGCTGCAGTAAATGATATTCCACTTAATGGGCAGCTCTTTGTCACAGGTTACAGTGAAGGGGGCTATGCGGCAATGGCAGCGATGCAGAAGCTTGAAGCAGAAGGCAAACCTGTGAGTATGGCAGCACCGATGGCAGGGCCGTATATTTTAGAAGATATGATGCCTGGTGCAGATGGGAACCTCACACGTGTGGGGATGGCTCCTGCTGTACTCTCAAGTGAATCTATTGGGGTACCATCGTTTATGGCACTGGTGGGGTATGCATATGCAAATGCCTATGATCATAATGTAACAGAGATGATCAACGAACCTTATGCCTCTAAGCTTCCGACACTCTTTGACGGGAGTAAAACAAGAGCTGAGATCGATCCGGAGCTTACCCACCAAACCACAGGTGACGGAGGGCTCTTTAATGCAGATTTTGTAGGGGAGTACCTTCTTGCTGGAAACTGGTTTACTGAAGCAATGAAAGAGAATAATGTACACAAGTGGGCACCACAAACGCCAATGAAGCTGATTCACTGTGCGGGGGATGATGTGATACCGATTGATTTTTCGTATGGAGCAGAGGGGATGATGAATTATCTGGGGGCAGCATCGGTAGAGGTTGTACCGGTTGAAGCATCACTTCAAGCTGCCGGCAAAGGCGATGGTACCCCTATGGGACATGCGGAGTGTGCTCTACCTGCATATGGCATTGCAGCACATATCTTTGCGGATGTACGTAAAGCAACGATTGGGTATTAGAAGGAGTGATGATGAAAAAGAGTATTGTACTATCGGTTGTAACAAGTGGTGTGTTGGTGGCGGGTGCCTATAAGCTTCCGGAGCAGTCGCTCAACTCTATGGCATTGGGGGCAGCCTGCGTTGCCCACACCACACAGGCAGATGCCGCCTACTTCAACCCTGCCAATATGGCATTTATGGGAGAGAAGCAGTATGCAGATGGGGCATTGACGTTAATCCATCTGCCTTCTAATACCTATGAGGCGTTAGATAATCCTCTCTATTCAGGAGAGTCTGAAACAGAGAACATCGTGGCACCAACCATGCACTACGTCTCTGCACCGATGGGAGATTTCCGTTGGGGAGTGAGCATGGTAGTGCCAGGTGGGCTTACCAAACGTTGGGAGACACCTTATCAGAAGCTCTATGCCGAGGAGTTTACCCTTAAAAATGTAGAGATCAACCCTGTTGTCTCATATCGCGTCAATGAGCAGTTTGCCATTGGTGGTGGGCTTCGAATTGTTTACAGTGAAGGGGTGGTTAAGAGTGATGGTAGAGGAGATACAGATAGCCCGGTTGCAAGACATATGGAAGGGGATACCCTTGAGTTTGGGTATAACCTGGCACTCAGTTACCGTCCGACCTCAGATATAGAGATGGCATTGACGTACCGCTCAAATATCGACTTGGATGAAGAGGGAGATGCAAACCTCTGGATGGGGAATAGTGGAGAGCAGTATGGTGCCTCTGTAAGTGTACCGCTTCCTGCAGCACTGAATGTAGCTGTTGCAAAGACATGGAATGAGACATTGACATTAGAATTTAACTATGAACGAACTTTCTGGTCTGAGTATGAGAAGTTGGATTTTAATTATGACAGAGAGATTACAAACCCTTATTTGAACTTTGCTTTCAACAGGCCTATCGATAAATACTGGGAAGATACCGATACGTTCCGTTTGGGGGCGACATGGGTGGTTGACAGGTGGACATGGATGGCAGGGATCGCTATCGATGAGACACCTGTGCCAAAACAGAATATAGGTTTTGAGCTGCCTGACAGTGATGCAACGGTTTACAGTGCAGGGTTTAGGTATCAACAATCTGAAGCACTCTCTTGGGGGGTGGCTGTCTTGATCGACGATAAAGAGAGCCGTACGATTCCTAAAGGGTTGATTGATGCAGAAGATAACAAGGTTTTGGCCGAGGGTGGTACCTTTGATGACGGGGGTGCCTATCTTGTAACGGTGGGAATGGCATATGCATTCTAAAAAGAGTGACTACCCTTTTCGCATTCTCTATGAGATCATCGCTACACATGGCAAACAACGTGCCCGTAAAACGGCACTCTTTGTCGATGACGAGAAGATCCGATATAGTGAGATACTTGAGCGTGTAGAGCGACTTGCCGCCTATTTGGTACAACAGGGTGTGAAAGAGGGAGAGAAGGTTGCCATCTTTATGCGAAATACACCGGAGTTTCTGTATAGCATTTT
>Ga0256843_1001536_pt1 | contig 18010 bp, 15 predicted proteins | sample AlvinellametaG_FD_191572 | JGI IMG/M metagenome (GOLD analysis project Ga0256843, IMG submission 191572) | Pompeii worm associated microbial communities from hydrothermal vent at the East Pacific Rise, Pacific Ocean - Alvinella | ecosystem: Host-associated > Annelida > Integument > Unclassified ... | reverse complement strand
ACGATCGTGGCTTTTAGAACAAAAAGGAATAGGCGAGGAGAGTGCTGATGCCATTTTGTGTTATGGTTGTTTTCGTGCGGAGATGGTTGTCGATACATATACTAAAAGGCTTTTAAAGAGTTACTCTATAGAGTTGAAAAACTATCAAGCCTATAAAGATTTTTTAGAAGATGGTTTGGCGAAGCATATAGCCAAAGAGAAGCTTTTTGAACACTTTGCGGCATTTCACGCAATGATCGTTGAGTATAACAAACAATATGATTTAAAGTCCCTCCATTAAAACACTCCAAAGTCTCTCTACCTCTTTGTCATCCAAAAAGAGGGAGCTGTTGTTTTTGTAGAGCTCTTCTAAAGCCTGCTGTTTGATGGGGTAGGTGTGTGAGCAGTGTTGATGTGTCGGAAGAAAGGCTCTTATCAAAGAGATCTCCTGCTCTATTTTTTTGGAACATAAAAAGCAAAACATTTCCGTATGGAGTCGTCCTTCATGTCTCAAAAGCTTGACATAACTCTCGATGGCAACCCGTTTTGGGTTTTGACGGTTCCAGTTTTGTGAAGCACTCTCTAAAAGTGCAAAGTAAAAATCTCCAAGCTCTTCAGCCTCTTTGAGATGTTTATAAAAAAGTTTGGTAAAGTTTTGCCAGAGTCCAAGAAGTTCCCGATTGTTAATCCAAGGATAACCGATATGAATAACATCTTTTAACCGTCCAATAGTACTTTTTGCTGAGGGTTCTATTTCATAATCTATTTTGAAACCGAGATTGATGACACCATGACGTGCACCGTAAAATCTATAAAGCGTTTCTAAGCTCCCTCGTGATAAAATAGTAACTATTAAATCCTCTTCTTTTACACGATTGAGATTTATAATAAAACCTTGCAAATTCTGCTTCCTTTATACTCATCTTGACGAAAAATTTTAGATATAACCGTTCATATTATACTTGCTTAAACTAAAAAAGAGTATAATAAATTCACTTTGTCTAAATAGACTAAGTTTCTTTAAAAAGAGATTAAACTGTAAAATTTTTTTACATAAATTTGAAAATTTGGGAGTGAAAATGGTTGAACATCATGATTTATTACGATCATTTAAAGATAACTGTGGTTTTGGTCTTGTTGCAAATATTGACAACAAGCCTTCACGTAAAGTTTTAAATGATGCGATTACTGCGTTAGAACGTATGATGCACCGTGGTGCTGTTGCGGCAGATGGGAAAACAGGAGATGGAAGTGGATTACTTCTCTCTATGCCAGAAGAGTTTATTCGTAAAGAGGCAAAAAAAGCAGGTGTTGAACTTGCAAATCAATTTGCAGTTGCTTCTGTTTTTACAAAAGATCTAAAGCATTTGGATATCATAGAAGATATCTGTGCAAACAATGATCTTAAAGTTGTACTTCGTCGTGAAGTGCCGGTAAATACAAATGCTTTAGGTGCTCAGGCATTAGAGACACTTCCAAACATCGTACAACTTTTTATTGTTCCTAACTCTATTATGGCAACAAACAGATTTGATGCACTCCTCTATCTTTCCCGCAAAGAGGCAGAGCATAAGCTGACAGATGACAGAGATTTTTATATTGCTTCTATGAGCAGCAGAGTCCTTTCTTATAAAGGGCTTGTTATGCCTACGCATATTAAAGAGTTTTATGAAGATTTGCAAGATGATGCATTTAAGATCTCTTTTTCACTTTTTCACCAAAGATTTTCAACCAATACACTTCCTGAGTGGCGTTTGGCACAGCCTTTCCGTGCTGTGGCACATAATGGTGAGATCAACTCTGTTGAAGGAAACCGTATTAATGTGGCTATCAAGTCAGAGTCTATTACATCTGAAGTCTTTTCTGCTGAAGAGATAGAAAGACTGCTTCCTATTTTACAACCGGGCTCTTCAGATTCTGCATCAGCAGATAACTTCTTAGAGTTTTTACTTGTAAATGGTATGGATTTCTTTAAAGCGGTTCGTGCCCTTATTCCTTCTGCATGGCAGAATGCTCCGCATATGGATCCGGAACTTCGTGCATTTTATGAATATTTCTCAACTGTATTTGAAGCATGGGACGGTCCGGCGGCATTCTCTGTAACAGATGGTCGTTATATCGGTTGTGCACTTGATCGTAACGGTCTTCGTCCTTCAAAATATATTATTACACACGACAATAACCTGCTTATTGCATCTGAATATGGTGTTATTGATATTAAAGAAGAAGAGATTAAAGAGCGTGGACGTCTTCAATCTGGTGAGATGCTTGGTCTTGATCTTAAATATGGAAAAGTACTCAAATCAGATCAGATTGATGACTATCTAAAATCTTCAAACCCATATATGAAGTGGTTGAATGAGCATATGATCTATCTTCAGGAGCATGTTGAAGAGCAGTACAGCGAAGCAGAAGCGATGGAAGAAGATACGCTTGTTCGTAAACAGAAGTTTTACAATATTACGGAAGAGATAGTTGAACAGGTAATTGAACCTATGATTACTGACGGTAAAGAGGCTGTCGGATCAATGGGTGATGATACACCAATGGCTGCTTTTTCTGACAAACAGAGAAACTTTACGGACTTTTTTAAACAAAAATTTGCTCAGGTGACAAACCCGCCAATCGATCCGATTCGTGAAAAAGTTGTTATGAGTTTAAACAGTGGTTTTGGAGAAGTGCATAATATTCTGGATGAGATCCCTTCTCATGCACACAGACTGAAATCAATCTCTCCTATTATTACAAGAGAAAAACTGGATGTTTTAAAATCTTTTGGAGATGAGAAGTCACCTTCTTACCAAAGCTTTTATAAAAACAAAACATTCTCAACTGCTTACAAAGGGAGTCTGCGTGATGCCTTGCAAAACCTTGTAGAAGAGGTTATATCTTCTGTGAAGAATGAGGGGACACGTATTGTTATTTTGGATGATGCCGAATTTAGTGCAGAGATGAAAACTATTCCGATGGCAATGGCAATCGGTCGTGTTAATTTTGCACTGCTTGATGCAAAAATTCGTCATCTTGTCTCAATGATTGCTGTTACAGGAGAGGTTGTTGATTCTCACTCTGCTGCAGTTCTTATTGGTTATGGTGCAAGTGCAATCTATCCAAATCTGCTTTTTGCTACAGCTATTAACCAGCTTAAACGTACGAAAAACTCTAAACTTACTGTTCCAGAAGCACTCAAATCAGTGCATGCTGCACTTAATGGCGGTCTTTTGAAAATTATGTCAAAGATGGGTATTGCAACAATAGCATCATACAGAAACTCAGGTCTTTTTGATGTAATGGGTCTTGACAGAGAGATTGTAGCAGAGTGTTTTGCATCTTCTCATGTGGTTGTTCCGGGTTTAAGTTATGAAGATATTGATGCAAGAATTGAAAAAAATCATGCCTCAGCATTTAAAAATGACGGATTTAAAAAGATCTTTCCACTCAATATTGGTGGTTTTTATAAATTCTATACAGGTCAAGAGCACCATGATTTCGGTCCTGCTGTTATTCATGCTATTCACAGAATGGCAGAGAGTGGAAAACCTGAAGATTTCGCAACACTGAAAAAACTTGTAGAGGGTCGTGGTCTGAAGATGATCCGTGACTTCTTGGATATCAAATCAGACAGAGAACCTATCGATATCTCTGAAGTTGAACCAAAAGAGGCAATCTTTAAACGTTTTGCATCGGCTGCAATGAGTCTTGGTTCAATCTCTCCTGAAGCGCATGAGACTATCGCTATTGCGATGAACAGAATTGGCGGTCAGTCAAACTCTGGTGAGGGTGGAGAAGACAAAGATCGTTTTGGTACGGAGAGAGTCTCTAAAATCAAGCAGGTTGCATCAGGTCGTTTTGGTGTAACTCCGGCGTACTTACGTTCAGCCGAAGAGATCCAGATCAAAGTTGCTCAGGGTGCAAAACCGGGTGAGGGCGGACAGCTTCCAGGACATAAAGTTACACCGTTAATCGGAAAACTTCGTCATACGGTTCCGGGTGTTACACTTATTTCACCTCCACCACACCACGATATCTACTCTATTGAGGATTTGGCACAACTAATTTTTGATATGAAACAGGTAAACCCAAAAGCAAGAGTTGCGGTTAAACTTGTCTCTACTGTTGGTGTCGGTACGATTGCTGCGGGTGTTGCAAAAGCGTATGCAGATAAGATCATCATCTCTGGTGGTGACGGTGGTACAGGTGCTGCTCCATTGACTTCTATCAAGTTTGCCGGTAACCCATGGGAGCTTGGACTTTCTGAAGCGCATAATGCACTTAAAGCAAATAACCTTCGTGGCTTGGTTGAGCTGCAAACGGATGGTGGGCTTAAAACCGGTCTTGATGTTGTAAAAGCAGCACTTCTTGGTGCTGAGTCTTATGCATTTGGTACAGGTGTGCTTACGATCGTTGGTTGTAAAATGCTAAGAATTTGTCACGTAAATAAATGTTCTGTCGGTATTGCTACACAAAATGAAAAACTGCGTGAAGAGTTCTTTAAAGGGCATGTGGATCAGGTTATTAACTACTTTACACTGCTTGCTGAAGATGTACGAGCTATTATGGCTGAGCTTGGTTACAGAACTATGGAAGAGATGATAGGTCGTGTAGATCTATTAAAAGTAAAAGAGGATGAATTTGCACAGAAATTTGACTTCTCTGCTGTACTTCATAAAGAGGATGGTGTAAATACACATCAACAACCGTTTAATCCTCCTTTTGATGACAATGCTTATGAGCAAGAGCTTCTAAAAGAGGCTTATGTTGCGATTAAACATCCGGATCATCCTATCCGAATAAAAAGTCAAATCTGTAACTTAAATAGAAGTTTCGGAGCACGTATTTCCGGTGAGATTGCACAATATTACGGTGATGAAGGTTTGAAACCGGATACAATTAAAATTAATCTTGAGGGTGTTGCAGGACAGGCATTTGGAGCATTCTTAATCAATGGTGTATCTATTTACCTCAAAGGTGTAGCAAATGATTACATCGGTAAAGGTATGCATGGCGGTAAGATTATTATTACTTCAGAGAATGAGGGTGAAGCATACTCTGCAGGTGGAAATACATGTCTCTATGGTGCAACAGGCGGTAAACTCTATGTATCTGGAAGTGTTGGTGAACGTTTTGCAGTTAGAAACTCCGGTGCATTTGCTATTGTTGAAGGTACGGGAGACAATGCGTGTGAATATATGACCGGTGGTGTTGTTGTTATTCTTGGTCGTACAGGTATTAACTTTGGTGCCGGTATGACAGGCGGAATCAGCTTTGTATATGACAAAGAGCACAGTTTTATTGAAAATGTAAATGGTGAACTGATTGAAGCTGTAAGAATTGATACAGATGAGGGTGATGAAGCGCGTCACTACCTCAAACGACTCTTAAAAGATTATGTCGTTGAAACCGGTAGTAAAAAAGCACAGGATCTTTTGGAAAACTTTAGAGTAGAAGTGCGTAACTTCTGGCTTGTAAAACCAAAAAATCTAACAAAACTACCGCTTAACCTAGAGAATGGAGATTAATCATGAGAGAATATTTAACAACAGAGAGAATTGACCCTGAAAAAAGACTTGTCGTTGAGAGAACGAAAGACTTTGGCGAAATCTATGAGGTATTTGATCGTAATGAGGCAGCTACTCAGAGTGACAGATGTATCCAGTGTGGCGATCCGTTTTGTCTGAATAAATGTCCGCTTCATAACTACATTCCACAATGGTTAAAAGCAGTAAGTGAAAAAGATTTGGAGTTTGCATTCAGACTCTCAAATGAGCCATCTCCGTTTCCTGAAGTTATGGGGAGAGTATGTCCGCATGACAGACTTTGTGAAGGTGACTGTACTTTAAATGACGGACACGGTGCTATTACTATCGGTTCAGTTGAGACACACATCACTGAAGCTGGTTTTAAAGCGGGTTATAAACCGGAATTTCCTGGTATTACAACAGATAAAAAAGTAGCAGTTATCGGAAGTGGTCCTGCGGGGCTCTCTGTTGCAACGTATCTTTTAAGAAGTGGTATAGCCGTTACTATGTATGAGAGAAGTGATCGTGCGGGTGGACTTTTAACGTATGGTATTCCAAACTTTAAACTTGATAAAAAAGTAGTTGAACGCCGTATTCGCCTCTTGCAAGAGGCTGGTATGGAGCTTGTACTTAATTGTGAAGTCGGGCGTGATATCGATTTTGCAGAAGTTGCAAACGGTCATGATGCGATGTTTATCGGTGTTGGTGCAACAAAGGCAAAATCTGCAGGTATTGCAGGTGAAAAAGCTCCGAATGTGTATGCCGCTATGGATTATTTGACTGCAATTCAGAGAAAAAATTTCAAACTCTCTTATGATAAAAAGTTTGATTTTAAAGATCTCAATGTTGTAGTAATCGGTGGTGGAGATACGGCAATGGATTGTCTTCGTACGGCAAAGCGTGAGGGTGCAAAATCTGTAACGTGTCTTTATAGACGTGATGAGAAAAATATGCCGGGAAGTAAAAAAGAGTATAAAAATGCAATGGAAGAGGGTGTTGATTTTACTTTCTTTGTATCTCCAAAAGAGATTGTACTTAATGAGGCCGGTCAGGCAGTAGCTGTAGAGCTTGTTAAAACAACTTTGGGTGCCAAAGATGCATCTGGTCGTCAGAGAATGGAAGAGGTAAAAGGGAGCGAACACAGAGTAAATGCAGATGTTGTTATTATGTCGTTAGGGTTTGATCCTGCTGTACCTTCTTTCTTGGCAGAAAACGGTATTGAGACAAACTCTTGGGGCGGTATTATTATTGATGAAGAGACGCATGAGACAACAACTTCTGGTATCTATGCCGGAGGAGATTGTTTCCGTGGAGCTGATCTTGTTGTAACTGCTGCCTATGATGGACGTGAAGCGGCAAGAAGTATTGCCAACTCACTGCTTAAATAGATAAAAAAGTAAGGATTTCTCCTTACTTTTACTCACTTTTTCTTTTTTTTAACGATAAAAATCAAAATCAATTTTTATATTAGTATAAATTTGCTATAATATCGCACGATTATAATATAAGGATATTTTTTGAATTTACTTAACCTCTTTACAAAAACATTTGATAATAAACAGCCTGAAAAAGAAGAAGCCGGTTCTCACTGGATTAAATGTAAATCTTGTCACTCTTTAATGTACTATAAAGAGGTTGAGAATCAAAACTATGTTTGTCCTAAATGTGGCTACCATATTCGTATAGGTGTAAAAGAGCGTATTAAACTGCTTGCAGATGAGGGAACATTTGTTGAGTTTGATGCAGATCTGGAACCTGTTGATCCATTGAAATTTGTTGACAAAAAGCCTTACAAAAAGCGTATTGAAGAGGGTGAAGCAAAAACAGGAAGAAAATCTTCTGTTGTTGCAGGTAGCTGTGAAATGAACGGTGTTCCTGTTCAACTTGTTATTTTTGATTTTGCTTTTATGGGTGGTTCTCTTGGTTCTGTTGAAGGAGAGAAGATTGTTCGTGCAGTTGAGCGTGCAATTCGACATAAAGAAGGTCTTGTGATTCTTTCTGCTTCTGGAGGCGCGAGAATGCAAGAGTCAACTTTTTCTCTGCTTCAAATGTCTAAAACATCAGCAGCACTTGGAAAACTCTCCAATGCAAAACTTCCTTTTATATCTGTTCTTACTGATCCTACAATGGGTGGTGTCTCTGCATCATTTGCAAATCTTGGTGATATTGTTATTGCAGAGCCGGGTGCACTTGTCGGTTTCGCAGGTGCTCGTGTAATTGAGCAGACGATTGGTTCTGAACTTCCAGAAGGTTTCCAAAGAGCAGAGTTTTTGCTTGAACATGGTTCTATCGATATGATTGTGAATCGTAATGAACTGAAAAAGACACTTGCTGATCTTATGCGTTTAATGCTAAAAGAGTAGTATGCGACTATACGCTTTATGTGATCAGGATATGTTAAATAAAAAAGGTATTGATCTCAATACTTTTTTGGAAAAAGCAAAGGCACATAAAGCAGAAATTATCCAGTATCGTGCAAAAAATGCAGATATTGCTTTTATAAAAAAACAGCTTATAGAGATCCGAAAAGAGTATGACGGTTTCTTGATTGTCAATGATGCTTATGAGCTTATAGAGTTTTGTGACGGTGTTCATGTAGGTCAGGAAGATTTGCGTGAAATTGACAATGATATCCACAAAGCTGTAAAAATCCTACGTACTGTTATAGGCAACGATAAAATTCTGGGTATCTCTACACATAATGAGCAAGAGGTTCTTGAAGCAAATGATATGGATTTGAACTATATAGGACTTGGTGCTTACAGAGATACATCCACAAAGCAGGATATTTCAGAAATTTTAGGGGATAGACTCGATGCTATCGCAAAATTATCGAATCATTATGTTGCTGCTATCGGTGGAGTCAGACTTGATGATCAATTTAAAAATGTCACATACCATGTGATAGGCAGTGGACTTTTTTTATGAATATTGAAATTATCTCTATTGCAAAAAAAGAGCGTTCTCTTTATGATCCTCTTTATAAAGAATTAGAAAAAATGATAAGTAGATTTGCAAAAGTCAAAGATACGGAAATTTTTACAAAAGATGTAACAAAAGCACACACAATCTCTCCTGATGCGGCACAAAAGGCATATACAAAGGCTTTGGAAGCTTATATTGGGAAAGATTTTTGTATAACTTTACATCCTGATGGAAAATTAATTGACAGTTTTGAATTTAGTAAGCTATTAAATGATAAAATGTCTGTGAAATTTTTTATAGGTGGGGCTTATGGCTTTGAAGAGAGCTTTTTGAAAAAGAGTGATCGAGTAATAAGTCTTGGAAAAATTACTATGAGTCATAAAATAGCAAAAGTAGTTTTGTTAGAACAGATTTACAGAGGTTTTTCTATCTTAAGTAACCATCCATATCATAAATAAGGAAAGCATCGGTGCAGGCAAGTGAGTTAAATTATTTCAAAGAAATATTAGAGAGTCGTAAAGAACAGATTGAAAAAAATATTAGTAGTGTAAACAGTGAGTTGAATCAGTTGAGTAACCTTGAACTTAATGATGAGGGTGATCATGCTTCTGTAAATAACAACTCTATGGTAGAGAGTGCTATTGTCAACCAGCAGAAAAAAGAGTTGGATGAGATTGAAAAAGCATTAACAAAAATAGCAAATGGTGAATATGGTATTTGTGAAATGTGTGAAGATGATATCGGTTTTCAGCGTTTGAAAGTAAAACCGCATGCTGTTTACTGCATTGATTGTAGAGAAATAGCAGAAAAATCTAATTAAGGAATGTAAAATGTATATAAAAAGATACTCCGTAGCCGCGTTTATTTGGATAGCTTTAGTTGGTTGGTATGTGTATGCATATATCTCTCATGACAGTATGAATATTGACTTTTTCGGTATTCCTCTTCCCTCTTTAAAAGTTGCTGTATGGGTTGTGTTACCACTGGTTGTTTTATACCTTGGTAGTGTCTTTCATATGGCTTTTTACTCTATGTTGGGTAGCTTTAGACTTCGTGGGTATGAGAAAGATTTTGAGAAGATTATTGACTCTATTATTGAGGCTTATCTTGGTAAAAAAAGCAGAAGTCATACATTTAAAACAGAGCGTTATAAACTTTTGGGAAAACTGCTTGAAAACAGTACAATTATTCCACATGAAGATTTTTCAGAGATTACGGGTAATGAGAAGATAGACAGAGTTCTTCGTATGATTGATGATATCAAACATGGTAAAGTAGTTGACCTTAAACCGTTTAATCTTTTACCTGAAAACCCTTTGGTTATTCAAAATGAGAAAAACAGATTTAACAAAGGTGAGATCTCTGCAGCAGATATCCTTTCAAACTGTACAAAATATGCAGAAGAGCTTTGTAAATATATCTATGGTGAATATGTAAAAACAGCTACATTGCAAAATATTTTAAAATATAAAGCTTTCTTGACAGAAGAGTCGTTTAATGCAATTTTATCACGTATCAATTCAGATCAACATCCATTGGTTATCTCTAATGAAGAGCTGATTGAACTGCTTCAAAAATTTGACTACTCAAAACAGGATTATATTGATCTTGCAATTAGACTTTCAAAAGCGGGTATGGTTCCTGAACAGAGAATGAAACTTTTTGAGACATTAAGCAATGAAAACCATGATGATGTTATGGATGCATATCTCTTTACACTTTTTGATTTGGAGATGATTGCACTTGCTGATGAGATTCTTCAAAATGCACATCCGGATGAGTTTGAAAACTTCAGAGCATACCGTGCACTAAAAGAGTGTGGGAAAAATTACAGTATCTATCTTTTTGTATAAATATGATAAAAAACCTCTCCTTTGATGCTCCTATTTATGTATTAGCCCCTTTGGCGGGCTTTACAGATCTTCCTCTTCGCAGTGTTGTTAAAAAATTTGGTGCAGATTTGACTGTAAGTGAGATGCTCAGCTCAAATGCTTTGGCTCACGGATCACAAAAGACACTGAAAATGCTTGAGAAATCTCCGTTGGAAGATCCTTATTCTGTGCAGATTGCAGGCAGTGATGTAGATATTGTAAAACGTGCCGTAGAGATTTTAAATGAACAAGATGGTATAGATATTATTGATCTTAACTGTGGCTGTCCCGTACCTAAGGTTGTAAGTCATGGAAGCGGAAGTTCTTTGTTGTTGGATTTACCATTAATGGGTGATATTATTAAAACTATTAAGCAAACCTCCAATAAAGAACTTACTTCTGTAAAAATCAGACTTGGTTTTGAAGAGAAAAATCATGTAGATATTGCCAAGGTTGTTGAAGATAGCGGAGCTGATTTTTTAGCAGTTCACGGTCGTACACGTGCCGGAAAATTTAAAGCACCTGTTGATTATGATGCTATTGCCGAGATTAAAAAGGCTGTCAATATTCCTGTGATTGCCAATGGAGATATAGACTCCTATGCAAAAGCAAAATGGGTACTGGAACATACCGGAGCAGATGGTGTGATGATAGGTCGGGGTGCTGTCGGTGCACCATGGATTTTTCATCAACTGCGTAGTGGTGAAGAGCATGTAGATTTGAAAATCAAGCATGCTATTATAATGGAGCATTTTGATAAGATGATAGAGTTTTATGGAGAGTATGGTGTGATTTTGTTTCGAAAACATACACATACATATTCAAAAGGGTATCGTGGTGCTTCTGCATTGAGAAATAAAGTAAACACTATCAGTGATGTTCATGAGTTTCGCGATGTCTTAGAAGAGTTTTTTAGTAAAGCAGAGCCTGCATGAGTAATTTAGCAATATCCAAATCGATCAGAAACCTTGAAAAAGATGATATAGCAGATAATCTTTTTCATTATGTTTACAACACAAAGCATCTGCTCTCTTTGATTAAAAAGGGCATAGATATTGAAGATCCTTCCTATTTGAGCTCCTATCGCTCCTTTGAGGGTGAAGTTTATGAAAACTTTCTTTATGAGAAGCTTTTACGCTATGCTGAAGAGAATGATTATATTACCAAGTTTATTCTCAAAGGTTTTCATCAGTCCAAGCATAAAGCCTATGCAAATACTCTTTCAATTAGTGAAAAAGAGCAGATAGTCTATAGAACAAAGTCTCGTGAGATCAGTGAATTTGATGCGATGTTTTTGACAAAAAACAATGAACTCTATTTTGTAGAGATGACTCTTGTCAAATCAGTTCTAAAACTGAGAAAAAGATTGCGTAAGAAAAAAGCTTTGCTTGAGATTATTTTTCCAAACTATACAATTAAATCACTTATTATTTTAAATGAGGGTGCAACAGGGGCTAAGCAGTTTCCTGATTATTGTACTGTCTGGTTTACAAAAGAGTTCTCTGCAAAAGAGGTTTTGGAGTATATTACAAAATTTGACAAGCAAAAACTCCAACCAAAAGACAAGATAGGTTCAAAAAAGATGATAGAAGCACATACCCTGAAGCTTCATCCGTTCCGATACTATAATACTATGAGCTGGATCACAAAAAAACTGCGTTCTCATCCAAAACATATTTTGGATATGAGTTTTTTATACAGTTTTAAAATTCAACGTTATCATGATCTTTACAATAAATTTTATATAGGTTATCTCTCTTTGGAAAATGCCAAAAAGATATTAAATATAAAAGAGAATGAGTATAAAGCAGATCAGCGTGTTGTTGTTGCAATAGAGAAAAAACACTCTGATGAGATAGTCCTTACCTATTATATTCAGACAACACGGAAAAATCTCTATCTGTACAGTTTTGATGATGCCGGGAAAGAGACCAAAGAGAAGAAAGATCCTTACGGTATTACCGTAACTGAGGTATTTCATATCAATAAGCTTATGAATGAACATTACGAACTCTCTTTACAAAATATAAATACGATCAAAAAACTTCTAAAAGAACGCTTTAAGACAAATTCTCATACTAAAAAACCTTAGTCTTCTCTTTTTTTCAATATCTCTTGCTCCCTTAGATTTTTGTAAGTTTAATAGACTTATAATTGAGTTATCTTAGGTAGAGAAAGGAGATATAATGTTTCAATTTATATCTATAGTAACTATTGCATTTTTCTTAATATCATGTAATAGCAGTGATACATCTCCTGTACAAGAAGAAAGAGCATTACAGCCTTTGGAAATTTTAGATATTGCACCGCAAAAAGGTCGTTTGGAAGGTTCCTATTTTACAAAAGATTATTTTGTGAGAAAATTTAGAGATAATGATCAGATGCCTACTCTCTATATCGGTAAAATAGGAGAAGATGGTTCTTTTGATGCCGTTACTCAGTATAAGTTCCCATATTATAGCAGAGAAAGTAATTTTGTCTTTTCACAAGAGAGTGATTATTTTATAGTAGATCATGATTATTTAGATGAGAACTATACCTCACATCTTGATTTGAATCTTTATAAAATAGAAGATAATGGCAGTATTAAACAATATGATTCTATTCCTTTTCCTGAGTCAAAAAAAGAAGATGCTGCGTTAGGGAATATCTCTTATGGAGAAGATGCCTGTATGTACAATAATATAGTAGCTGTTCCTAAAGCTATCTCTTATTATGATAATGATGAAAGAGCCACACTTTATAATGTTTTTATTTATAAAGTAGGGAGTGATAAACATTTACATTATATACAAACATTGACAAAAGACTGTAATTCAACAAGTGGTAACAGTGATGACTCTTTTGGACATCGTATTGTTATGAATAATGAGCATATGGTTATTACGGAAAGTTGTACATTACATCTTTATACGAAAAATAGTGATGATACTTTTAAAGAGACAGATAGTTATCTGGTAAATAATGGAGAATCTCAATGGTGTGATCTCTATCCGAAGTTAGATGATGATAAACTTTCTGTAACAACATTGCGAAGTGGCGCTTATTTGGCAAAAATCAAAGATGATAAAATTGTTACTATGAATAAAGTATTTTCATACTCTACAAGATATAATTCACGTCCGAGTCTTTTTGTAGATCATAAACTGGTCAATAAAGATGATGATTTGCTGAATATTTATAATATTGTAGATACCAATGATACTCTTTCTCTTCAATTTAAAAAAGATATCAATCTAACAACATCAAAAACTTTTGGATTGAACAGTGATAATAAGCAAAATATTGTTTATGGAACACTCTCTTCTGATCAAGAGGTTTTACTTCATATTATAGATCTTTACCCGAAAAAGGCTATATACCTTTTGAACGATATTAATGATTCTTTAGTGCTTGATGAAGGTGAAGTCTATCCAATTGTTACACTCAAAGCAAATACACTCAATCCACCTATTCACTATACACTGAGTGGTGATGATGCTGATTATTTTACAATAAATGATACGGATACATTGATGCCGAAAAAACCGTTACTCTATGCAGATGCTTTGGACCTTAATGGAGATAATACTTATGATTTGCGTGTTCAATTAACAGATGCTGCCGGTAATGAAAGAGAACTTCCGTTACATATTATATTGCAAGAACACCAATATATAGAGAAAGAGACACTTCGTGTTGCAACGGAGAATCAAAGAAATCTCTATTTTGGAATTGATTTGGCAACGGATGGCAATGATACACTTCTTGTTGGTTCAAGAGGTAGTGCCTACCTCTATAAAGTTCTGAATGATACCTTGGAAAAAATAGTGCAAATTCCAAATCAATCGACAGAAACGGATGAATTTGGCGAGAGTGTAGCTATAACAGAGAATATGCTTTTTGTAGGTGAACCAAGTGAAGATATTAATGATAGCCGTTCTGCCGGTGCGTTTTATGTTTATAAATATAATGATAAAAATGTAACTTTTCAAGAGAAAATTACTGCTCCTGAACCTGTTAAATATGAAGCATTTGGAGCATCGATGGTAACGCATAACAATACTCTTTTTGTTGGTGCACCAAGTTATCCTGAAGAACCTGGTTCAACATTTGGAAAAGTCTTTTTGTATAATCTTGAAACAAATGGTTCTGTAGCACTGCAACAGACCTTGACAATACCACAAACATTCCCTTATCCTAGTGGTTTTGGTAGCTCTATTGCTGTAACAGATACAAATCTTCTTATTGCTGCTCCTGCATTGAGTTATGACAATAGCAGTTGGCTGGGTGCTGTCTATCTTTATAAAAAAGATGATAATGGAACAATGGAACATGTTGATACAATTATTGCTGATCCGCTGCAACAGGAACACTATTTTGGTAATAAAGTAGCAATGGATGGTAATTATTTGCTTATTTCTACAAAGAGTTATGATACACAAAATGTATATCTTTATAAAATAGGTTATTTTGGCGAGCATGCCTATAAACTTGATGTATTACATTTTGCTGATAGTGATACTGTTTTAAATGTTGCAGTCAAAGGAAGCGATCTCTTTATTGCTGTTTATGGATACTATCAAGATGAGACACAACAAAGAGATCTTCTCTATCATTATGTTATTAATGATGATGATAGTGTTATTTTAAAAGAGATACTTCTTAACCATGCAGATCCGGCAGTAGTTTCAGCTTATGCACAGAGTATTGTTGCGACGGATAACTATGTAGTTGTTGGAGCACCGGATAGTTCTCTGAACATACGTGATTATACGGGTGCAGTGACTTTTTATAGAAAAAAATAGAAAAGATGAGCGCTTTTAAAGCTGCTCATCACTATAAACAAGAGAGGCAGCTCTCTCTTTATATGCTTGGAGTGGTTCTTTTCCTTGTGTAAAAGGAGTCTCTCTCTCATTTGTACTTAAAAATTCTTCAAGCTCTTTATGGCGTGTTTGTAAAATTGACTCAAACTCCTGTTGGGATGTTGGTCTCTCTTCATGAAATTTATCAAGTAAAATATTACTGTTGCCCATAAGGACAAGATAGCTCTCTTTTCCAAAATCAAGCATTACGACACTGTTTTTCTCATCTATGGCTTTTTGGAAGCGGATAGATACCTCATTTCCTTTATTTTCGGCTACTGCTGCTTCATTGTTGGATTTAAAAAGCCATTGACTCTTTGTTTTTATATCCTCTTTTTTTGGTGTCGGTGTTACTCTTTTTTTAAGATAGAGCAGGGTAAGAATACCAAGAGTTAAAATTGCAATTACAATGATATAACTTTGTGTAAGGTCATTCTCTTTTTTTGTTGGAAGATTTGAGAGAGCAGAGCCCTTTTGTAAAGTGTTACTGTTTTTATTTGCAAACTGTTGTGCTGTTGTACTTTTATTTGTAAAGCGGAGTCTCAGACCATAACCGTCAGCTGTTTTTGATGCAATCAGTTTGACATTTTTTTGAGGAATTGCAGCAATAATCTGTGTTTCGTTTTGAAGAGGAGTAATTGTTACTGATTGTAGAAATTTTGAAGCAATTTTTTTTATTTTTGGTGATTCGATTGAAGCATCTTCAAGTTTGATAATTATCTTGGAACTGCTGCGACTCTGTTTTATAACTCCTGAATAGGGTGTGTCAAAGGTGATCATCAGATCGACTCTGTCTGTTCGATCATAGATATTGTAACTGAGAATTTTTGAAGCAAAAAGTGAAAGTGGAAGTAGAAACAGAAGTAGATATTTCATTATAAACGCTCCTTTGAAAGGTAGTAGAGTACGGCAGATGAATCCAGCACTTCATTGATTCTGATAGCAAGATTTTTTTCATATACCATAACCTCTCCTTTGCCTAAAATACGACCGTTAACATAGGACTCTACAGATTCCCCGGCCGGTTTTTTCAGATCGATTATAGAGCCTTTTTCAAGTTGTAAAATATCATGTACCGTTAACTCTGTTTCACCGAGATCAGAAACAAATTCAACTTCCATATCTAAAATTCCGGAATAATCCATCCATGAGAGTTCTTCTTCCGGATCGAATGTATCTTCTTTTTTTTTGTTAGGCATCGATTTCCTTAATTGCTATAGTGAGTTCATTATCACCGATTTCAATTGTTTTTGCATCATCAACAGGATAGCTGAATGTGTCAATCTTCTCAAATTTCGGTGTCCCTATTGTGTATGGATTGGTATTGATCTCTTCAGCAATGACTTTTGCACTGCCTATAATAAGATTTGCAGTTTCAAGTGCCATATCTTTGAGTGTCTCTTCATCGCTCTCATCCTCTTCCAAAAAGAGTTTGGAGACTTTTTGCATAAACTCTTTATCCGAAGCAATATAGACTCTGTGCTTTTTATGATCATTTGTATCAATATCTATATAGGTGATAAGTGTTTTTTTATCTGTTGCGCCGTCTCTTAATGTATGTGGTTCTTGGATCTGATGAATGCAAAAGTTTTCAGCTGCTTCTTTAATAGTATCTAACATTTTTTTCCCTCTTTGATATCTGTGAAGATTATACTTCAATCAAACACAAAGTAAAATTAAATTATTGCCGATAATGGGGTATAATTTCAAAAAAATTTATGGATTTTTATGTTTGAACTTCTGTTTTTAGGTCTTTTTGTCGGTTTGCTTTCCGGTTTTTTCGGTGTTGGCGGAGGAACAATTCTTATTCCAATCCTTTTGATTTTGGGATATGAGACAAAAGTTGCCATCGGTATCTCTGTTGTTCAGATGGTCTTTAGTTCTATCTACGGAAGCTATTTAAACAATAAAAAGGGAACACTTGATATTAAAATGGTCAGCATTATTGGTGCCGGCGGTTTTGCGGGAGCATTGCTGAGTGGTTATATTGCAGCATTTTTAAGTGACAGAACTTTAGAGTTGATGTTTTTTGCTTTTGCCTCTTTTGCACTGCTTCGAATGTTCTTTAAGACACATGAAGATGCCCAAGAGAGAGAACTGCACTATCTGATTTTATTGTGTATTGGTTTTGTTTTGGGTGCTTTTAGTATGACTATCGGTGTGGGTGGCAGTATCTTACTTGTACCTATAATGGTTGGTTTTTTACATATTCCACTCAAAAAAGCAACTTCCGCAGGGCTCTTTTTTGTTGTCTTTTCTTCTATTTCAGGTCTTATATCGCATGCGATAGAGGGACATATTGATTATGTAAGCGGTATAACTGTCGGTTTGGCTTCACTTTTTGGTGTCTTTGTCGGTGTTCATTTTAAAGAGAAGGTGACACACAGAGTACAAAAGGGTATGTTAGTGACTTTTTATCTTTTTGTGGTACTCTATTTAGCAAAAAGAATATTTTTTTAAAGGGAAAATTTGAGTAAGAGAAAAGATGTTATAAAAATTACGGGTGCACGAGAGAATAATCTAAAAAATATAGATCTCACTATTCCAAAAAATGAGCTTATTGTTATGACAGGGCTTAGTGGTAGTGGAAAATCGACACTTGCTTTTGATACCCTCTATGCTGAAGGTCAGCGCCGTTATATGGAGTCACTCTCAAGCTATGCACGTCAGTTTTTGGATCGTGTCGGCAAACCCGATGTTGATAAAATAGACGGACTTACTCCCGCTATTGCCATTGATCAAAAAACAACCTCTAAAAATCCCCGCTCAACGGTAGGAACCATTACGGAGATCTATGACTATCTGCGTCTTTTATATGCTCGTGTGGGGATCCAGCACTGTCACAAGTGTGGCAAGGTGATCTCTCAGATGT
>Ga0256843_1001535_pt1 | contig 18029 bp, 20 predicted proteins | sample AlvinellametaG_FD_191572 | JGI IMG/M metagenome (GOLD analysis project Ga0256843, IMG submission 191572) | Pompeii worm associated microbial communities from hydrothermal vent at the East Pacific Rise, Pacific Ocean - Alvinella | ecosystem: Host-associated > Annelida > Integument > Unclassified ... | reverse complement strand
TGTGTCATGATTGACTCCTCTCACCACAGGGTGTGTATATGAACCCTGTAAATAGTGTTTTGACATAGCATTTGCTGTCAAGTGCGACAAAGGAGCGCTCAACCCGAAGGGCGCTTGCGTTCGCGACTGCCAGAGTACTTGGCAGCAAATGCGATTTTCTTTCTATACGAATTACAGTGTCACCTGTTCTTCAACATCTTTGAAGGTTTCGATCACATCGCCCTCTTTGATATCATTGAAGTTCTCAAGCATGATACCACACTCATATCCGTTCTTAACCTCTTTGGCATCTTCGTTGAAGCGTTTGAGTGAAGAGATGGAGCTCTCATAGACCACCACACCGTCACGGATCAGTCTTGCTTTGGAGTTACGTGTGATCGAACCTTCCGTTACTTTACATCCGGCGATCGTTCCGACCTTGCCGACTACGAAGGTTTCACGTACTTCCGCCTGTCCTGTCACTTCTTCTTTGATCACAGGGCTCATCATACCACCAAGCAGTGCTTTCACATCATCGATAAGATCATAGATGATATTGTAGGTTCTGATATCAACACCCAGTTCTTTGGCTTTCTTCTTCACAGAACCTGTCGGTCTGACGTTAAATCCAAGTATTACTGCATGTTCACTTGCATCTGCAAGTGTCACATCACTCTCTGTTACACCACCCACACCTTCGTGGATAATGTTGACCTTGACCTCTTCATTTCTCAGTTTTTCAAGAGAACCTTTGATCGCTTCAAGTGAACCCTGAACGTCTGCTTTGATAATGACAGGAAGAGACTTAAGCTGCCCCTCTGCAATCAGTGCAGAAAGATCTTCTAGTGATGCTTTTGTACTCTTTGAGAGCTGTTTCGCTCTCTCATACTCTGCACGTTTTTCAGCAAGTTCACGTACCTCTTTCTCTGAATCCATTGCGACAAGTACTTCACCGGCACCCGGAACATCGTTGAGCCCAACCACTGCAACCGGTGCACTAGGCGGTGCCGATTTGATATTGCCGCCATTGTCATCCTTGATCACTCTGACACGTCCGTACGTTTTACCAACGATCACATTGTCACCCACTTTCAGTGTACCGTTCTTCACGATCACATTAGCTACAGGGCCGAAACCTTTTTCTAGTGAACTCTCAACCACAACCGCTTTGGCTTTACGTGTCGGATCAGCCTGAAGTTCCATCACTTCAGCCTGCAACAGAATCGTCTCAAGAAGATCGTCGATCCCTTCACCCGTATGTGCGGATACAGGAATGAACTCATACTCTCCACCCCAGTCTGCTGCCATAACACCCAGTTCAGCCAACTGAGACTTGACATTGTCCGGATTGGCCTGCGGCTTGTCCATTTTATTGATCGCAATGATCATCGGTACGTCTGCTGCTTTGGTATGGGAGATAGCCTCTTTGGTCTGAGGCATCACACCGTCATCTGCTGCAACGACAATAATAACGATATCGGTCGCCTGCGCACCACGTGCACGCATCTCTGTAAAGGCTTCGTGACCCGGAGTATCGACAAACGTGATCTTCTTGCCGTTCTTCTCTACCTGATAAGCACCAACGTGCTGTGTAATACCACCTGCTTCTTTGTCAGCAACTTTTGCAGAACGGATCTTGTCAAGCAGTGAGGTCTTACCATGGTCAACGTGACCCATAATGGTAATGACCGGTGGACGCTCTTCCAAGTGTTCATCTTCGATCGCATCATAGGCAGCAACATAATCCAGCTCATCAAGCGGATTCATGGTTGTGACTTCCACTTCGAACTCTTCTGCAAGGATCTCGATCTCATCTTTGGAGAGGAAATCGTTCTTGGTTACCATCATACCCAGTGCAAAAAGAACTTTAATGACATCACCGGCCGTTTTACCGACCTTCTCTGCAAACTCATAAACCCTTACATTTTCAGGAATCTCTACCGAGGTTACCTTTTCCGTATTCTCTTCTTTGGTATACTTTTTACGTTTCCCGCCACGTTTGAGCGAACGTTTCTGCTGAGGACGGAACGGCTGTCTTCCTTTTGCAGGACCACCGGATGCAAGTTCCCGCTTCTTCGCTTCTTCTCTACGCTTCTGCTCCTGACGCATCATCTCTTCATAGATATTCTTGTCAGAGAAGTCAAGCAGTACAACTTCCTCTTCACCAAAGCCGCTGTCAATATCACCGCTCATACTGTCATGGTTGAAAATATCGATCTTCTTACCACTCTCTTTTGCTTGAGCCGGGCCTTTTTTCACTTTTTTCTTTGGTGCTGGTGCAGCAGAAGCATCTCCCATAGAGATCTTTGTTGCGGCACGTACCGGTGCAGGTTTCGCTTTCCTGACAATCTTGATACCCGTTCTAGAAAGCGTTCTACGCTTAGGCTGTTCTGTTTCTTTTTTCTCTTCTGCCTCTGTCTTTTTACTGACAACCGAGATACCTTTACGCTTCTTCACCTCTTTAGGTGCTACAGTTTTCTCTTTAGCGGCTTCCGGAACCTCCGGTACAATAGTCTCTTCTGCTGCAGGCACTTCTGTTTTAGCTGCAGGTTCTTCTTCTATTTTTTCAGCAGGTGCTGCCTCTACTGTTTTTACCTCTTCAGAGATAGTATCTTTTTTCTTTACAACGGTGATCTTCTTCTTGTTATCGGGTGTTTTAAACCCTTTTGGCAGATTACCGCTGATAGCATACTCCACAAGAATACCTGCATCATCAAAACTGATGGCACTGTTGGCTGCTTTTACATCAAACCCGAGCTCTTTTGCTTTTTCGATCAGCTCACCATTTGATAATCCTGCTTCTGCTGCTACTTCCTGGATTCTAACTTTATCCATTATTCATTAACTCCTTCATTTAAATGCGACGTATCGCATGCGCTGACTGGTGGTGTCATCATCAATAGCTTAACAAAACGCTCTTCATTGAGTTTAAAACGTTTCACTAAGCCTTTGATCTTCCTGTCGTTCTTACTGCATTGATCACAGAGGTAGAAACTCCTACCATACCCGTTATACGCGATAACGTCATTACCTTCCTGCTTTAGTCTAATCAAAGTGTTTTGAGGATATCTGCTTCGGCAAGCGATGCACATTCGTATAGGCTGTGATTTTTTCATGCGTATTATACCCAAAAAGAGATTAAGAGCTGTCAGCTCCTGGTCATCACTCCGTGATTATCCAGATTAAGTGTAAATACACGGAACTGCGGAAAGCGTGACTGAAGTACATCATGTATCTTCTGGGCATCCTTTTCATAGACCAGATTAAAAAAGGTCGAACCAGAACCGGACAACGTACTCATAAGTGCACCATGTTTCAGTGCCAGTTTCTGTACTTCGAAAAGTTCAGGCATCATTTTCATACGTCTAACCTGATGCAGTTTATCTTTGGAGGCAATACGCAAAAGATCCCATGATTCACTCATAAAAAGCGCTGTCATATAAGCCGAGCGTGAAAGAGAATAGACTGTCTCTTCTTTTCTATACATCTTCGGCAACACAGTACGTGACCTTGCCGTAGAAATCGTGCGGTTGGGTACTACGACAACTGCTTTCAGGTAGTCAGGCAGACGTCTTTTCTTGCTATAGACCTTGTCTCCCTCAACACAGGCAACATTAAATCCTCCCATAACCGCTGGTGTAATGTTGTCAGGATGATGTTCGTATCGCAATGCCTGATTAAGTATCTCCCGCTTGTTATACCGGACACCTGCAGCGGTATAGGCTGCACTCAATGCCGCAACGATCACAGCAGAAGAGCTTCCCAACCCTCTGGAAATGGGAATACGGTTGTGAAATTCAAAACGGAAATTATCACTGCGGTTTGCTAAACGTTTGTAGTTCTCATTGAAAATATTCAGAAAAAGCGTATTTTTTTTGATCTTCGGATTATCCGAACCTTCCCCATGTGTTGAGATGCTAAGGAACTTGGAGGGTTTTATGATAATCTCATTTCGCAGATCAACAGCCAGACCGAGCGTATCAAATCCAGGTCCAAGGTTCGCCGATGTGGCCGGTACACTTACAAACATAATAATCACTTCTTCCGCTAAACAGCCGGCAGCATATACTCAGGGGTTGACTCTTCATCTATTGCAAGATCATGAATACTTTGAGGTAGAATGAATGCTGATTGAACCGGCTGTTCAAATTTTTTTGTAATTATAGTCTCTTTTTCCTTGATAAAATAGAGGTTACCTATAGCTTTGATAGGTTGCCCCCCGTTCAAAGCAAATCCACTGCACCCAAAACAAGGAATATCCCGTACGATCTCAATGGTCTTTAGCATAATATAGGTCAGTTTGATCGCCATGTAAGATCCCGGGCCTCGGGTATAGACAATACGATCCACATGATACCTTTCAAGAAGTTCGGTCACCAATGGTAGGAGTATCTCGGAGGTTTTTTGACTGCTGATACGTTTTTCAATTAGTTCCCCCTCTTCATACACTCCTATCTCAAGAGGAGAGGCGATCGAGAGGATCAACAGCGTGATCTCAGGCGAAGCTTTTTGCAAAGGCTCTGCTTTGTAGTGCTTCTACAGCCACCAGTTCATAGTTCTTGCTGTCAGAGAGCAGTTTTGATGTCAATTGATAGTTCAAATTATGACTTCCTGCAAACGATTCATAATGCCCAAGGATATTGTGTCCTGATACCATCATATCACCCATGGCATCCAAAATTTTATGTCTTGCAAACTCATTCTCAAAACGGAGTCCCTCTGGGTTAAGAACTTTATGGTCATCCAGTCCGATCGCATTCTGCAGACTTGCTCCCAATGCCAGATTCTGGCTCTGGAGATACTGAATATCTCTGGCAAATCCGAATGTTCTCGCTCTGGCGATCTCTTCAATAAAGTTGTGTGTACTGAATACGACCTGATGTTCCTGCTCTCCGATGACCGGATGATCAAATTTGATCCTGAAATCAAACTTCGCACTCTGATCAGGAGAGAGGCGGACATACTTCTCACCTTCTAGAACCTCGACTGTCCGTTTGACACGGATGATCTTTTTTGCAGCATCCTGCTCAGCAATACCCGCTTCATCCAGAAGAAGACAGAAAGAGATGGCAGAACCATCCATAATAGGCATTTCATTACCATCCACCACTACACGCAGGTTGTCAATACCGTAGGCATAGATCGCGGAAAGGAAATGTTCAATAGTAGAAATAAATCCTTTTTCATTTCCAATCACCGTTGCCATTCTGGTATCGATTACCGATGCCGGGGAAAGAGGAATGGAGAGCGCAAGATCCTCACGGTAGAAAACGATACCTGCATTCGTACCCAACGGTTCCAGACGCAGTCTAATCGGCTCCCCTTTATGCAGACCGATCCCGACAACTTCAACCGGTTTGGCAATGGTCCTTTGCTGCATACACTCTCCTTTCTCTCAAGATAACTAAAATCTGTCTATTATACTATAAAATATAAATAATTGCAATTATATACTTTTACTGTGAACCCATTGTGAATTTTCAATGTGCTTTTTTTTCGGGTTTCCGTGATGCCGGTGGCGGGGAAATGATCCGATCCGCTTCTTTGAATACATTATCAATGAACTTGGTGATCCATTTCTGATCGAACCACTCGACCGGACGCACTTCGATCCCCTGTACAACCAGTCCAAAATGCAGATGGTCTCCAAGGGCAAGACCTGTCATACCAGTCTTGGCAATCACCTCTCCGGCATGTACCTCATCTCCCTCTTTTACCAGAAGCTGGGAACAGTGTCCATAAAGCGAGTAGAGTCCCAAACCGTGATCGATCAATGGCATATTCCCGTAGATCCCGTTCTCATCGGCAAATACCACTTTTCCCGGATTGGATGCTACGATATCCGCCATTTTCGTACTGGCAAGGTCATATCCTACATGGTAGGATTCCGAGATCACATTCTCTTTTGAACCATAATAATAGTAACGATGGTCACCAAAACTGGCGACTTTTTTCCCGTTCTTCAGCGGATAGAACCTTTTCATTTTCCATCTATCCAGGATATCATCAGAGACATGTCTGCTCAGTTTATGGATCAGATCCTCATTCTTTTTACGCATGGTCTCATTGATCGCTTTGAGCTTTTCAAGACGATCATCGATATTGTCATATTCAGGATCACTCGATGCCAGATCAGTAATCTTCCCATCTATAAATTTATCCGAAGCTCTGATCTTGGAGACTTTGTAACGCGGGTTACCATGGTAAAAAGGAATATGTACCTCTCGTCTGTTCTTTGCAAGGTCTGTTGCAATGATCTTCGCTTCAAATGATTCATCAGTAAAAGGCCATGCAATCAATGCTGCATAATAACCCTCTTTTTTATATGGCTGTACTTTGAACCTGTTACCGTTCGCTTTGACATAAAGCTGGTCCAGATTATCATCTTCCGCCTGGAATACGACCAGCGCACTTCCTCCCTGATTGATCATCCGTGAATTGGCAATAATATTGACATTGGGGCGCTTATAATCAATATCTATACGTATAGTTTTATGTGCACTGTTGCCTTTAAACAGATTCCACAGGCTCTTATCAGTTACTTTTACTGTTAATGTAAAGTGTTTGGATTTAGCATTCAGAACCTTGCTTCTTTTCGGATATTTAACCAATAATGTCTTCTCTTTACTGTTGCCCTCTATAGGTCCCTGACCGATAATAACAGCTTTCTTTCCATCACTCAAAATCAGTTCATAGCTTCCCAGCGCCACATTGTCACTTAACTTGATCCCTATAGGGTCTTTTCTGTTCCAGTAAAGCGTATCAACACTCTCTATCTTCGGTTTTTCTCTCTCGAATTCCGGCGCGGTATAGACATACCCCGCACCCACACCGACTATGATAAGCAGGAGCAGAAAGAGGATCGTACCACTTTTTTTCCTACCTCTGTTTCGTTTTGCCATCTATCAATCCTAATATGGTAATTTGCTTTAAAATTGTATCGATTATTTCTTGCAACGGGATTTGTTCAACGGTAAACCCTGCTGCAACTTTGTGTCCACCACCGCCATAGTATGCCGCGACCTTGGAGACATCCGCACCTTTGCTGCGAAGTGATACACGCACTTCTCCGTTCTTCTGCCCGATCAACAACACTGCGATCTCCACGATCGCCAATGAGCGAGCATAATCTACAATGCCATCCATATCAGGCATGGTCGCACCAGAAGCTTCAATATCCTCTGCAGTGATCATCATCACAGCGACCTTCCCCTCCAAATGGAGTTGCAACGAATGCAAAGCACGCTCCAAAATACGCAACGATGCCAACGAACGCCTCTGCGTCAAATGAAATGCCGCATTTGAGGGGTCAACTCCCAACTCCACCATTTCTGCTGCAACCCTGAATACCTCATAGTTGACCGAAGAAGTTGTAAAGTACCGTGTATCTGAAAGCAGTGCCGTATAGAAACAAGTGGCACTCTCTTTGTCGATCTGCCATATCTCTTTGAACAGCATATAGGCAACTTGTGATGCCGAAGCATATTGAGGAATGACCACATTGACCGTTCCATACATCTCATTGCTGTGATGATGGTCAATATTGATCACATCTTTTCCGGAAGTTTCTATACCAAGACGTTCTGCATTGCCGCTGTCACAGGCGATCACCAGACTTTTTTCAAAATCCGGCTTATGTTTGATCTTATCATAATAAGGAAGAAAATCCAAATGCCGAGGAAGTTCTTTGGAAATATTGACTATCTCAATACGGGCAGATAGATTTTTTTTACAAAGAGCATAGATCCCAAGTCCTGTCCCCAATGTATCAGCATCAGGGTTGATATGGGTCAGGATCGTAATTGCTCTGGCAGAAGCAAGTCTCTCTTTTACCTCTTCTACCGGTAACACAATATCTATCATTACTCCACTTTCATCGAAAGATCGATCCAGTTTGCCTGATGGATGATCGAGCCGGAACTGATCGCATCCACACCGGTCTGTGCGATCGCTTCGATCGTATCGAGTGTCACATTGCCGCTGGCTTCGAGCAGAATATGCGGATAGTTCTCATTACGGTATGCCACCACCTCTTTTGTCTCATCTAAAGACATATTGTCACACATCACGATATCCGCACCCGCTTTCATCGCACGTTTGACCATCTCCAGACTCTCACACTCGATCTCCACTTTGGAGGTAAACGGTATTTTTCGTCTGACTTCCTGCATGAACGCATCCAGATCATCAATGGTCTTAAGGTGTGTATCTTTGAGCATCAGAGAGTCATCAAGCCCCATACGGTGGTTCAACCCACCGCCGCATCTAACCGCATACTTCTCAAACTCTCGCAGCAGTGGACGTGTTTTTCGTGTATCGAGCAGCTTTACACCGGTTCCTTCTATGGCTTTGACATAACGATTGGTCAGTGTTGCAATGGAGCTGGCATGCAGTGCAATATCAAGAATGGAGCGTTCCAAAGAGAGAAGCTTCTTTGAGTCACCCGCAATAAAGAGCAGTTTCTTCCCTTTTTCAAACGCTTCACCGTCTTTTACTTCCCAGGTTAAGGCAAGATCATACATCTTTGCCAATACGTCAATGTACTCTCTTCCGCCGAACACACCGTCACTTTTGGCAATGATGTAAGCACGAATCTCTTTGCTTTCGCTGATACGGGCAAAAAGGTCACCTCTGCCGACATCTTCGGCTACCATCGCTTTGATAAAATCTTCTTTTAGCATATTGTCTCTTTTTATTGTTTACCGTAGGGTAGGCAATTGCCTACCTCTTTATACATCCATGGCAGAATAAATCATGAAGGTAGGCTGAAGCCTACCCTACAGTCATAGTCATTGTGATGTATATAATAAAACTGTCTATTTGATCGCCAACATTCGCTCAAGTGCAAGATTGGCATACTTGACCGTATGAGGATCGACCACGATCTCGTTGATCGGTTTGCCGTCTTCGATCGACTTGAGCGTTAGATAGAGGTCTTCCAGTGTCGTCTCGTTCATCGTCGGACACTCCGGTTTGGTCGAAGAGAGTACATAGGTGTTCTTCTGGCGCATACGGTTGACCAGGTTGTACTCCGTTCCGATTACTACTTTCTCTTCCGGGTCAAGATCGTTGACATATTTGATCAGCTGTGAGGTCGAACCGGAGAAGTCTGCTGCCTGTACCACTTTGGGATCACACTCGGGATGTACCGCGATCTTAATACCCGGATATTTATTACGGTAAAATTCAATATCATCGACTGTAAAAAGCTGATGAACCGAGCAGAACCCGTTAAAACAGATCACATCGGCTTCTTTGGGATCACACTCTCCCTCTCCGATCACACATGACTTAAGTCCCATAGAGTTGGCAAAGTTCTGCCCCAGACATCTGTCGGGCACAAAGAGGATCTTTTTTCCGCTCTCAAGCCCCTTCTCGATAATCTTGAAAGCATTCGAAGAGGTACAGACCAGTCCACCCATCTCTCCTACCTTTGCTTTCACCGTTGCATCGGAATTGATGTAGGTAATAGGAAGGATATTCTCTTTTGCAATGCCTCGTTCAACCATATAATTCACACTGTCGTCAAAGTAACTGCCGTCGATCATCCGTGCCATCGCACAACAGGCGATTTTCGGCATCAGTACACGCTTCTCTGGCGCGATCACCTTTACACTCTGCCCCATAAAACCGACACCGCAGAAAACCACCCACGGATTCTCATCGGCTTTACACTTTCTGGCAAGTTCGAGTGAATCGCCCGTAATATCCGCCATTTCAAACACTTCATCACGCTGATAGTAGTGCGCAACAACCGTGACATCAAGCTCACGCTTCAGTCTTTCTATTTCTACTTTATAATCAATACTCATATGCTATCCTTATAGAATCTGGCTATTTTATCAAAATTCGGATAAAATTGCACTCTAAAATACAATACAATGGAATCATGATGGATCTTTTTAACCAAAATATACTGCTTTACCTTGCTGCCTATCTTATTGCAGGTATTCCGTTCGGATACCTTCTGGCCAAACAGTTCGCAGGTGTGGACATCAAAAATGCCGGAAGCGGAAACATCGGTGCAACCAATGTTCTGCGTGTCGTGAAAGAGAAAGATCCTGCACTGGCAAAGAAGCTGGGTGCAGCCACTCTCTTTTTGGATGCGGTCAAAGGGATGATCGTTATTTTCGTTGCCATGATGCTTGATGCGCCGGAGAGTACACTCTGGACCATTGCCGTACTGGCAGTTGTGGGACACTGCTTTTCCGCTTTCCTCGGACTTGAAGGAGGCAAAGGCGTTGCAACAGGATTCGGAGTACTGCTTGTCATGATGCCTATTCCTTCACTCATTGCTATTGCTGTCTGGCTGGGAGCGAGCAAAGGGCTGAAGATCTCTTCTCTCTCTTCCCTTATCGGGTTAACCGCACTGATCATCGCTTCATACATACTCTATCCTGAAGTACCGGGTATCGGTTCACATGCACCTATCTGGATCATTGCATTCATTATCTTCTATAAACATATTCCGAACATTGTCCGTCTCATCAACAAAGAAGAGACGAAGGTGGTCTGAAAATGACCATCCATATCGAGTCTCTGACCTTCGATGCGATCATCGGGCTGCTTGACTTTGAACGTGAGCACACACAAAAGGTTGTTATTGACCTTGAAGCGGATTATACATTCCAAAACGATACATTCATTGACTATGCCGACCTCTCCGTTATGATCGAAGAGAAGATCAAAAAGGAGCAGTATACCCTTCTGGAGGATGCACTCTTGGCACTGGAGACAATGATCCTTGCCAGCTATCCGCAGATTGAGCGGCTCTTTCTTAAAATAAGCAAACCCGATATTCTCAACAACTGCCGTGTGGCACTCAGCCACACTTGGCACTACTAAAGTGACATTATGAAACTCGCCTCCATCGATGTCGGTCTTAAACGTATCGGGACAGCTATCTGCCTTGACGGGAAGATCGTACTGCCGCAAAATGCGATTTTGCGAAAAAACCGTAATCAGGCAGCACGTGATGTCAATGCTTTTTTAAAAGAGTGGGAGATCGAGACACTGGTAGTGGGATTACCCAAAGGCGGATCGAGCGAAGCGGAGATGGAACGGCGGATCAAACACTTTGTCTCGCTGCTTGAACTGACTATTCCTGTGGTCTATCAGGATGAGCAGGGCAGCAGCTTTGAAGCCAAAGAGCTGACCATGGGTGACTTCAAACACAAAAAGGACGGGCGGCTTGATTCAGTTGCCGCGAAGATCATCCTTGAACGCTACCTGGAAAAAGAGTCTGCTTCCTGAACAAATAATTGAAACTAGTGCTCCTCAGCAGCATAGAGACCGTTACGTGTTTTCAATGACTCATGAAGATCATTGATAAAACATTTCGTACCGACATATCCGACATTCTCATAAACACTTTTTTCCGTTTTCTGATCGATAAAAAAGATGGAAGGGAAAAAATTCTCTTTAAAATCAGCAGGATATACGGCATCTTTGTCAACAATCAGTGTGACAAAACTATCCAGTTCTTTTTTTACCTGTGTATCGCTGAGCGTTCTGTCTACAATTTTATCACACCATCGGCAGTGCTTTTTAACAATCACCATTACAAGCATCTTGTCTTCTTTTTTCGCTTTGGCAATCGCTTCGGCATAGCTTGACTCCACCCCCAGTCTCTTCGCAGCCTCTGTCGCATCGGTTGCCCAGAGCGTATAGGTTAACAGAGACAAAATCATCACAATTTTTTTCATCATACTACTCTCATTTCTCATCAATTCGTGTGATATTATCAGCTTTTTAGGCTTCTGTCAAACCTGGCGCACTAGAGCCTCTCCTTTAAACGCCTAATACGATTGTAGGACTCTTCTATCCGATGTTGACTCACTTTTTTCTCTTTTAGCAACCCCTTAACAGTCTCTACCAGCTTCTTGGTTGAAACGACTCTCCTCGGGTCAAGCTGGTTTCCGAAGAGCAGAATGTCATCCCCTGCATTGATAGCCAGTTTCAGGGTTGTTTTCAGTCCGTACTTTTTACTGATTGCTCCCATCTGAAGGTCATCAGTTATCACCACACCGTTAAAGCCAAGCTCTTTACGCAGTTTGCCATCAACTGTTCTACGTGAGAGTGTCGCGGGATATTTTGCATCCAATCTTTTGTTGAAAACATGTGCGACCATCACCGTATCGGCCTTATGGTTGAGAAGACGGTACGGCTCCAGCTCTACAGGCTTCCACAAATTCGTTACATCGACAAATCCTTTATGGGTATCCCCTACCGAGGAGCCATGTCCGGGAAAGTGTTTGAGTGAGGTCAATACCCCGTACTTATGCATAGCATCAATAAAAACAGATGCATACTTGGTAACTGTTTCGGGGCTTTTCCCAAACGATCTGCCCAAACCGTGGATCACATGATTTTTACTATTGATATCCAGATCGACCACAGGCGCAAGATCGTAGTTGATACCGACACTTCTAAGCTCTTTTGCCATCTTTTCATAGATACGTTTCATCTGGGATGTACCCGATTTCACCACATCTGAAGCTTTGGGGAACTTCCCGTAAAACCCATACTTCGACTTCAAGCGTTGTACACGTCCACCCTCTTGGTCGACTGCAATAAGCAGCTTCCCGTCACGGCTGCATGCCTGAAGCTCTTTGGTCAATCGTGCAACTTGTGCTTTGTTGGCAATATTCTTTGGTTTGCTTTTGTCTACCGGGTTATAATCAAACAGAATAACCGCACCAAGATTGTATTTCTTGATATCTTGGCAGATTTGTGAACCGGGCTTGGCACTCGTACCATGAAATCCCACCATCAACATCTGCCCTATTTTCTGTTCTAACGGCACTTCTGCCAAAAGTACCGTACTGCATATACCTAAACCGACAATAATCTTTTTTAACATAACCACTTCTTTCATTTTTTATTCTGCCTATTGTACACGATTTGGGCTTTCGCCGTCACACATGACCGTATGATAAAGTACTCTCTATGATAAGCACTACACCTTACACATCAGCCCCCTCGGTTTCTCATTACTCATTACTCATTATTTTACCCACCCCTTATTAGTCTTCGGTTAAACTTGTTCTTTTATACTTCCAGCATAAGAGCATCAGAAGGAACCAAATAGATCCTCCCCCCTGAAAGATTCATTTTGGTCTCCCTTTTCATAGATTTTTTCCTCCTCCTTTTAAACTTCTTGATGCTCTTTATTTGATCATTCTTCTTCAATTTCAATCTTTTTTATCTAAATTCCACAATTATTACATCTCTGTTAATGTATAATACCTATAATAAAACAAAAAAAGGTAACCATATCATGAAAAAAATACTTCTTTCGGCACTACTGTTCTTCTCTTTCATTCATACGGCATATGCCCAGTCAAATGATAAACAATCAAGTATTGAACTTACTGATATTCAAGGGAAAAAGTATACTGTAACCGGTACAAAAGAGGGGTTGAAAATATCTGGGATGGAAGGAAAAGTCGTCTTTCTGGAATTCTTTGGACACAGGTGTCCACCATGCCTTGCCTCCATACCTCACCTGATCGACCTTCAGAAAAAACATCAGGGGAAACTTGCGATCATCTCTGTTGAAGTTCAAGGACTCGGGGAGTCCCAACTCAAAGCATTTGCCAAAAAGAAAGGGATGAACTATATTGTAATCTCCGGTGAAAAAGAACGTCTATTCGTTAGCTACATCTCCCAAAGAGCACAATGGCAGGGGAGTATTCCTTTCCTGCTCGCACTTGACAAAAAAGGGGATGTCCAGTTTATTCAGGCAGGTATGCTTCCTGAGTCTTCACTGGAAGAGCTCTTTCAACAGTTGAACAGACAATAGTTATCGGCTACTGTAATCGCACGATACCGTTATGTATCGTGACTGTTCCTTCCAACTCTGCCTCATAGACCCGTTCTCCGAATTTTTTGACTGTCTCGTCCAATGTCGGCATACGTTGACAAAAATAGAAAAAATCATCTTTAGGCACACTCTCTTCAACCGCTTCTCCAAACCGTGAAGCAAAATACTCCGCATCGTAGATCGGTTCTGCTTCCCCTTCCAGAAGCAGTCCGTTGGTCCCCATACTCTCTCCAAGCCTATGCGGGAGTACATAGATCTTTTTCCCCATTTTCTGTGCAAATGCTACCGAACGCAGAGAACCGCTTCCCATATCTGCTTCCGTGACAATCAGCATATCACCCAGAGCAACAACCAGCTCATTCCTGACTACAAAACTCCACTTGGTCGCACGAAATCCGTCATTGAACTGGCTTAGAAGCAGTCCCCTCTCCTCTATGGAAGCGATCAGGGCACTGTTAATGGCAGGGTAGCGTATATCCAGTCCGCAGCCCAGTACCGCTATGGTGTTGTCCGCTCCCGCAGCCTCATGTGCCAGTGCATCTACACCCATTGCCGCACCGCTGACTACACAGACACCCCGTTTGGCAAGTGCTTTTGCGATCTGTTCCGTCATCTGCTGCGTATAGAGACTAGGGGTGCGTGTCCCGACAATAGAGACTTTGGGACGTGCCAGAAGACTTAGGTCTCCCCGGTAGAAAAGTTCCGGCGGATACTTCTGCATTCGTTCAAGTTCGGGTACCGTATGCGGAACAACAGGGCTCATACCTCATCCTTTTTTTCATGCATCATAGCATGGATCAGGATCCTGGAGAAAAAATCTGTCAGATTGTCATATTTTGCAATGCAGTGAAAATACCTGCTATAATTCTGCCATTCATTCAGGAGTTGATATATGGCTGACAATCTTGGGAAACTGCTTTTGCGTCTTACGATCGGAGGGATGCTTCTGCTTCATGGTATCTATAAACTGCAGCACGGTCTTGGAACGATACGTGGCATGCTGCATGCACACCATCTTCCGGAAGTGCTTGCTTACGGTGTCTACTTCGGAGAGCTTGTTGCACCGCTCATGCTCATACTGGGTATCTACAGCCGCATCTGGGCAGGTGTTATTCTGATCAATATGGGCATGGCACTCTGGCTGACGAACTTCAAAGGCATGACCTCACTTGGCGCTTTTGGGGCATGGGGAGCACAAAGTGTCATGTTCTTTCTGCTGGGCGCATTGACCATCATTCTGATCGGTTCAGGAAAATATGCGCTAAAACAGGATTAGGAGACCATCCATCCCCATACGAAATAGGCCACCAGACTGAGCACCGCTACTCCAATGAAGTTGAGCTTCAACCCGATCCCTGCCATCTCTTTGATGCTGATGACACGTGAACTCATCACAATGGCATTGGGCGGGGTGGCAATAGGAAGCATAAAGGCGTAGGAGGCGGCGACCGTTGCGGTCATGAGAATCATGGTACTTTGGTTCTGCGGCATGAATTTGGCGAACTCATAGAAGATGGGAATGGCTATGGAGGTCAGTGCCGTATTGCTCGTCACTTCAGTGGAAAAGGTTACAAAGAGCGCTACCACCACGAACATCCAAAAAAGAGGCAGCGTTGAAATGGCATGCAGTTTTCCGGCAATATCCTCCGCTAGTCCCGTACTCATGAATGCAGCCGCAATACTGAACCCCGCACCAAAAAGGAAGATGATCTCATAGGGCAGATTGCGGGTATCATCCCATGTCAAAAAACCGATCCTGGGAACGAACATCAGCATACCGAACCCCAGAAGAACCAGTTTTTCATTCAGCGCTACTCCGGCGATCTGCTTCATAAAAGTATTGGCAACAAGCACAAATGCAAGCAGCCCAATAATACCGTAGAGCCTTTTTTGCTCACTGTTCAATGTCAGTTTCTCCTGTGCCACATCCTCCACACACTCTTTGGATACCCCCAAAGAGAGAATGTAAGGCATGATCAGCAGCATCGATCCTACGACCGGGAGCATCAGAAGCATCCAGCCGCCAAATGTCATGGTGGGGAGCTGATGCTCTTCCAAAAACCCCATCAAAATGAGGTTTGGAGGCGTACCGATAGGGGTCAGAATGCCCCCGACACTTGCTCCGTATGCTGTGGCAAGCAGGAAACGTACCTTCAGCCTGACATTCTCACTTAAAAAGAGGGCAATCGGCATCAGCATCAGCGTAATGGTCGTATTGGAGAGCACCGCGCTCAGCAATGCAGAGGTAATGGCAAGCGCATAGATGATCCCGCGTGGTGTTTTTGGGAAAAATCCCAACAGCTTGGCGGAAAAATATTTGTGCAGCTCTATCTTCTCAATGGCAATCGCCAGCATGAACCCGCCCAGAAAGAGGAAAATGATCGACTTGGAGTAGTTGGCAGTCACTTCATTGGTAGAGAGAATACCAAAGACAGGGAAAAGAAGGATCGGCAGCATGGAGACCACCCCAAGCGGCAGTGCTTCATTTGTCCACAGTGTCACCAGAAGTGCCACCAGACCGATCAGTATGGCATGCTCTGTCGGGAACCAGAACTGTGTCAACCCGAAAAATACCGCACCAATTGCAACAGCGATCATGATCCCTCTCATCTAATACCTCCTGAATAATGCATCTATATAGACTACCTCCACCTCTTTTAAAAGCGGCTTAGCCCTGCGAAGTGCTTCCAATGTCACTTCATGCGGATGCCCGATGGCAATGGCATACCCGTTCTTCTTTGCCAGTGCGACCGCCTTTTTAAGCTGCCTGTGTATATACCCTACATCCTGCCTGTTGTCAATAAAGATATCCCGTGCCACATAGGCATCCCCGAAACGGTGTGCGATCTTGCCAACCTTACTTCTGCCTGTGGTCAGACTGTCAATAAAGGTGAACCCCTCTTTCTTCATCGCTTCATAGAGCAGGGTCATGGCATGCATATCTTCCGTAAAGCGTGACCCGGTGTGGTTGTTAATGTAGTATGCTCGGGGGAAAAGGCGGCGCAGTTCATGCACACGCGCCTGGATCTGTGCTTTGGTGAATGTGGTCTTGAGCGTTTTGCTTTGACGGTCATACCTGGCATTCCCCGACTCCAACGGAAGATGGATCATATAATGTACGGCATGGGTTGCCAGCCTGTGGGTACGGGGTGATTGTGCATACGGTGGGAAGATGGAAGGTGTGACCGGAAACGGCAGTGAGGTGAGAGCATCAAGCTGCGCTTTGGTATGCACATCATCAATGATAATGGCAAGCCTTGGTCTTTCACCCCTGTATGCCAGCTTTACCTTATCATACTGCTGCGGTATAACTTGTACCTCTCTCTTTTGGTGGACGATCGACTTGGAGGTATGCTTTGCTTTTTCTTTTTTAACCGTATGCTTCTTCTGTACCTTGACAACGTGATGTCTCTTTTTCTCTACCCTCTGAGCCTCATCTTTTGCCCAGCAGGTTCCAAGACAGTACCCTACGCCGACCAATGCACCCATTATCAATAGAACAGTAACGACAAACCATACACGTTTTGATCCGCTCTTTTTTCTCTTTCTGGTTTTTTTTCGTTTTATCGAAGTTCTTTGTGCAGACGAAGCTGAACGCTTTTTGGATGTGTTGCTCTTTTTTGTTCTACTGTTCTTGTTTGAAGAAGGTGCCATCTATAATAAAAAAGTTCTTTTTCTATAAATAAACATTATTCATGCATCTTCAGGTCATAGATGGGAATATACTCTTTCTCTTCCGCTTTCTGTTCTGCTTCAAGACTTTCCATCTTATGCGTACTGTCATGTACAAATATCTCTTCCACCGTTACCTTTCCACTGTTTACAGGTGTCTTCAGTCTAACTTCAAATGCACGTTTCTCTGCATCCAGCTTATCTTCGTAAAACCCAAAGTCCGCTACCCGTTCACTGAACTGATTGTAGTATACTACCTGATAGATCGTCATAGTCTCCCCCCGGATTTTTAAAAATGATAGCATAGGAAACTAAAATATACGATTGAAAAAAGAAAAATAGAAAAGTGTTACGGAGACAGTACCTGTCACCGAAGCACAGATACTGTTTTTAATAAAAGTTGGTTTAGTTCGTTTCCTGGTCAACGATCTTGTTCGCCGAGATCCATGGCATCATCTCTCTAAGCTGTCTACCTGTCTGCTCGATAAGTGATGCTCTTGAGTTCGCTCTTTCAGCGTTCATTCTTGGGTATCCTGCCTGACCTTCAAGGATG
>Ga0256843_1001534_pt1 | contig 18033 bp, 14 predicted proteins | sample AlvinellametaG_FD_191572 | JGI IMG/M metagenome (GOLD analysis project Ga0256843, IMG submission 191572) | Pompeii worm associated microbial communities from hydrothermal vent at the East Pacific Rise, Pacific Ocean - Alvinella | ecosystem: Host-associated > Annelida > Integument > Unclassified ... | reverse complement strand
CAACTTCTTCTCTTAACAATAATCATTTTTTATCTTAATTTTATAACAATTATTAACTCTTAACTTTAATCATCCTAAGCTTATTTATTTTTAAAATATCGCAATTACCAATACACCAATAACCTATATTACGCTAAAATACCAACAATTCATTTACACAGGATATCAGTATGTCTAAAAAAATTGCTTCTGCAAGAATTTCAGAAAAGAGTTCCAAACTTCTACAGGATCTTAACAATTCACTTCCTTTTGATAAAGTACTTTACAGAGAAGACATTGAAGGTTCTCTGGCACATGCATTTATGCTCAGTGAACAGGGTATCATCTCCAAAGAGGATTATGCTCAGATAAAATCAGGATTGAAAGAGATACTTGAAGAGATAGAATCAGGTGTTTTCAAACTGGATGGGGATGATGAAGATATTCATATGGCGATCGAAGGCAGGCTTACGGAGAAAGTTGGTGATGCCGGTAAGCGTCTGCATACGGCAAGAAGCCGTAACGACCAGGTGGCACTGGATTTTAGACTCTATGTGCAGAACAATACCAAAGTCATTGCCAAGCTGCTTTTGGAGAACATCAGAACACTGGTGAAGGTAGCAGAAGAGAATGCCGAAACAATGCTGCCGGGTATGACCCACCTTCAGCATGCACAGCCTATCAACTTTGGGTACCACATGATGGCGTATGCGAGTATGTTCAAACGTGACTATGAGCGTTTTATGAGCTCTTACGAGCGTAACAATTATTCGCCTATCGGGTGTGCTGCTTTGGCGGGTACTCCGCATCTGGTTAACCGTCAGACCACTTCGGACAAACTGGGTTTCACTGCACCGACACTCAACTGTCTTGATACTGTCAGTGACCGTGACTTTGCTTTGGAGATACTTTTTAATATCTCTACGATGATGATGCATATGAGCCGTTTGAGCGAAGAGCTCATTTTATGGTCTGCTGCCGAGTTCAAATGGGTGACACTATCAGACAGGCATGCAACAGGCAGTTCCATTATGCCGCAAAAGAAGAACCCGGACATTCCCGAACTGCTTCGTGGAAAGACAGGCCGTGTGAATGGTAACCTTGTGGCACTGTTGACTGTGATGAAAGGATTGCCTCTTGCGTACAACAAAGATATGCAGGAAGACAAAGAGGGTGTGTTCGATTCTGTAAGAACAGCCATACTCTCACTACAGGTGCTTGAAGAGATGATCGCAGATATGACTGTGAATAAAGAAGCGATGGAAGCAGCCTGTATGGTGGGACACCTCTCTGCAACCGATCTGGCGGACTATCTTGTTAAAGAACAGGGACTCCCGTTCCGTGATGCCTACCACATCACCGGGAATGCAGTGAACCTTGCAGAAGAGAAGGGACTTGATATTTCCGAACTCTCTTTGGAAGACCTTCAGAGTATCGATGAACGTATCGGTGAAGGAGTGGTCGTACTGCTTGATAACCGTGCTTCCATGAATGCCCGGCAGTCTGAGGGTGGCACGGCTACGGTTAGGACTTTGGAGCAGGTAAAAAATATTAGAAAATGGTTAGAAAGCATATGATTTTAAAGGGGAGTGGGGTATAGAGTATATCCTTTTTGAAAAGGAAGAGTATTTTTCTACTTCCGTTGTTTTTCCTGTATCTTATATTTGATTTGTGTAGCCATTTTTATTTATTTAATTTGATTGATTTCTTAAAAATAGAGATCAGTGCTTTTATAGATATCTTTTTGAAAAAAGATGCTTATAGTGTAGCATGGTTTTTTGTTGCTGAAAAATGAAAGAAATATATTTACATTGTAGTGTTATAATGAAACCAAAGAAATAGAAAGGATAGTTGTGAAAAATTATATCGGCAAGAAGAAAGCTGCACGTATCTATATTGACAATCAGGATAAATATGAAGGCAAACCTCTATGGGAAGTGATTTTATTGAAAGCCAAAGCCTATGGTCTGGCAGGTGCGACAGTCTTTAAGGGAGTAGCGGGTATGGGGGCACACAGTGAAGTACACAGTTTTAATGTACTTGTCATTTCACAGGAGCTTCCTTTGGTTATTGAACTGATCGATGACGAAGCTAAAGTACGCGGTTTTCTTGAAGAGATCGAACCGATGATCGAAGAGGGGCTTACCTCCTTGAGTGATGTTGAAGTTATTACCTATAAACACAAGTGAGTTGTGATGAATCTGACACTTTTATTGATTATCGGATTTGGGGGATTTTTTGGGGCGATTTCGCGTTTTTTAATTGCAGGATGGGTACAGAACCATTCGGGTACTTTGTTTCCTGTAGGTACATTGAGTGTGAATGTATTGGGTAGTTTTATTATTGGGTTGGCGGCTATGTTCTTTGCTCAGGTTATTGAACCTGAATATAAAGCCTTTGTAATGACAGGATTTTTGGGTGCATTGACAACTTTCTCGACTTTTTCTCTGGAGAATGTAACTTTATTGCAGGATGGAGATTATATTAAAGCAGGATTGAATATTTTATTGAATGTTGTTCTGACGCTTATGGCAACCCTGCTGGCTATTATGTTGTTTAAAAAACTTTATAGCTAAGCAGCTAGATAATATTAATATTTAAAAATCCTATTTTTCTTACTTTTTTCTACGTTACAATAAACAAGCTTTTTTTAAAGCTTGTTCTGTTAAAGCATTAAAGATTTTTATGTGGATCTTCGTGTTGATGGTTCCAGACAAGTTTTCCTCCGCCGAGCATATGAAAGTGCAGGTGTTTGATCTCCTGTCCTCCGTCATCTCCGTTGTTGGTAATAAGTCTGTATCCTGTCTGGTCTATGCCTACTTTTGTTGCAACTTCCTGTATAAAAGGGGTCATGTCCGCCATCATTTCGGGAGAGACATCCTGAAAACAGTCCACATGTTGTTTGGGAATAATAAGTATATGAACCGGTGCTTTGGGATAGAGGTCATGAAATGCCAGAAAATGTTCATTTTCATGAACAGTATTATTGGGGATTTCTCCATTGACAATTTTACAAAATATACACATAGTGTACTCCTTTATTTCTATAATTTTAAAATGGTGACGACAGCCCTCATTTTCTCTTTTGATAATTTGATTATAGCACAGAAAAATCGCAATAAACCCCACTGTTAGCTACTTTTAGATAAAATCACGATAATTTGAAAACAATGTATCGAGGTTTTATGGAGAATTTAGAAGAGAAGATTATTCAGGCGGATTCGCTTGAATCATTGGAAAAAGTAAGGGTAGAACTTTTTGGAAAAAAGGGTGTGCTTGCTGCCCAGTTTGCCAAGATGAAAGATGTTCCCGGACCGGAGAAGAAAGCATTTGCTGAAGGCCTTAATAAGCAGAAAGCGGTATTGCAGGAAAAATTTGATGTACGTTATGAAGTACTTAAAGCAGAAGAAATAGAAAAGGTGCTCAAAAGTGAAGCGATCGATGTATCACTTTACGGAACAGTCGCACAAAAAGGTGCGTTGCATCCGGTAATGGAGACAATGGACAAGATCATCGACTATTTTGTAGCTTTGAACTTTGCAGTGGAGAGCGGACCGATGGTGGAAGATGATTTCCACAATTTTGAAGCATTGAATTTGCCAAAATACCATCCTGCCAGAGATATGCAGGATACATTCTACTTTAAAGACGGCGGGTTGCTGAGAACACATACTTCACCTGTCCAGATACGAACGATGCTAGAGAGTAAATCTCCTATTAGGATGATCGCTCCGGGCTCCGTGTTCAGACGGGACTATGACCTGACACATACACCGATGTTCCATCAGGTGGAAGGATTGGTAGTTGATGAAAAAGGCAAAGTGAGCTTTGCCAATCTCAAGGCGATATTGACAGATTTCCTTCAGTATATGTTTGGAGATGTCGAAGTGCGTTTCAGACCAAGTTTTTTTCCCTTCACCGAACCTTCGGCGGAAGTGGATATCTCCTGTATCTTCTGTGAAGGAAAAGGGTGCCGTGTCTGTTCTCATACCGGCTGGCTTGAAGTGCTTGGATGCGGGATTGTAGACCCCAATGTATTCAAAGCAGTAGGGTATGAAGATGTAAGCGGTTATGCTTTTGGACTGGGTGTAGAGCGTTTTGCGATGCTGATGCACAAGATACCGGACCTGAGAAGCTTGTTTGAGGGAGATATTCGTTTGTTGGAGCAGTTTAGATGATAGTTACAAGATCTTGGTTAAATGAATTTATAGACCTCTCAGAGGTAAGCAATGATACTCTGTATGCAACCTTCAATGCGATCGGTCTGGAAGTAGATAGTATAGAGCAGGTTGAGATTGATCCCAAAGTAGTGGTAGGGAAGATTGTTTCCTGTGAGAAACACCCTAATGCAGATAAACTGAATGTTTGTCAGATCGATGTAGGAGGCAGAACGGAACAGATCGTCTGTGGTGCAGCCAATGTGGTGGATGCCGAGTATGTTGCTGTAGCAACGATTGGTGCGGTGTTACCCGGAAATTTTGAAATTAAAGATGCAGAACTTCGCGGCGTAAAAAGTGCCGGAATGGTTTGTGCCTCATCGGAACTTGGATTACCTGAAACAGGTAAAGGGATCATGATACTTGATGAAAGTATCGGGATACTTGAAGTAGGAAAAGCACTGAATGAGTATGCAAAAGTAGCCGATACTATTATTGAACTTGAATTGACTGCCAACCGTGGAGACTGTCTGAGTATTTACGGTGTTGCAAGAGATCTTAGCGCAGCTCTCAATATTGAAATGAAGCCTTTTGAGTATAAGCAGGCGGAAAGAATGAAATTGGGGATTGGGAGAAATGCTGAGCTGCATACTGAAGGCAAGATGGATGCAGACCTTCGTTATAAACTTGCAACCATAGAGAGTATCAGCAATACTTTCCTTATTCAGCTGCGTTTGGCAATGGTAGGGGTAGAAGCAGACAGCAAATTAGCAAAAATACTGGCATATGCAACCCATACGACAGGAGTTATTTTACGTGCCTATGATTGTAGACCCCTATGTGATAAAGATGAAAAAATAGTGGTCATACCAAGAGCAAAGGCAAAAGGTATTATAGAAATTTCAACACATGATACCGTATTGAGTGTTGTCGGTATTCACCAGACTGAAGTATTTGTTGCGAATGACAGGACAACGAAACTTTTAATTGAAGCAAGTTATATAGACCCGGACCTTTTGGTAGAAGCAGTTGCACAGAATAAAATGAAAACCGATGATCTGTATTATAAAACTTCCAGAGGTTCCAATCCGGATCTTGGATTTGGTTTACAGTTTATGGCTTCTTTGATGGATGCCTATAGTGATATCAACTGTTATGAAGGCTCTCTGGATGTGCATGTAGATCGTCCAAGAAAAAAGATTATTGTATCTGCTGAAGAAGTCTCTTCCATTATCGGTATGCCTGTAGAGATGAACAGGATTGTGTCTATTCTCCAAAAGCTTGATTTTGGAATTACGACAATGGATCATGAACATATCGCAGTCACTGTACCTTTATTTAGACATGATATTAGAAATATTCAAGATGTTACAGAAGAGATCGTGCGTATTATCGGGATAAACAATATTGAAGCAAAACCGTTTGTGTTTGCCGAAAAGAGACGCCTAAATGCTACTTCAGATCGCTATAAGGCCAAAAAAGCTTTTAAACACCGTGCGGTAGGCAATGGCTTCTTTGAAAATGTAAGTTATGTTTTTACGGAAAGAGCTGTACTTGAAAAGTATGGTTTTCCGACTGTGGAAGCAGCACTTGATATTGCAAATCCAATTGCGGAAGAGCTTAATACACTTAGAAGTACAATAGTGACAAATTTGCTGAATGCGGTAAAAAGAAATGTAAGCTATACCAAAAAATCAATTCCTCTTTTTGAAATTGGTGCTGTTTTTGGAGAGAAGAGAGAAGAGTCTGAAGTTATCTCTTTTGTATTTTCCGGCCAGTGTGAAGGAGAGAATGTAGGCAATGCAGGAAAGCCGAAGATAATTGATTTTGCAGCATTCACACAGAAAATTGGTGCAGTTATCGGTAGTTTTGAACTTATGCCATGCAGTCAAAAAAACAGTTTAATACACCCTTATCAGTCAGCAGATATTGTAGTAGAGGGAAAGGTATGCGGATATATGAGTAAACTGCATCCTACCGTACAGGAGGAGTATGGTATTCCTGTAACGTTTATTGCGGAAATATCTTTGGATGCATTGTTGCCCAAACATATTAATGCTGTACCTATCTCTAAATTTCAGGGAGTTTATAAAGATTTAAGTATTGTGATTGATAAGTCACTTTCCTATTATGAAGTTGCCAAAGTCCTTAACAGCTTAAATCTGCTTTTGCTTAAAGAGCATTATCCAGTGGATATCTATGAAGATGAGAAACTGGGAGATAAAAAAAGTTTGACTATTAGATTTTTCATACAGTCTATGGAAAAAACACTTGAAGACAGTGATATCGAATCTGTGATGGCTGAAGTAATGAGTGCCCTAGAATCTAATTGTAATGCGGAGTTAAGATAATTATGAAAATACAGCTTGCATCCAGTTATGGATTTTGTTTTGGTGTGAAACGTGCTATCAAGATTGCTGAAGAGCATCAGGGAAGTAAAACATATGGTCCTCTGATTCACAATAAAGATGAGATCAACCGTCTTAAAGACGGATTTAATATCGGTCTGGCTGAAAATTTGGGTGATGTTACACCGGATGATTCTGTAGTGATCCGTACCCACGGTATCCCCAAAGATGAACTCTCCCAGCTCAAAGCACAGGAAAATAAGATTATTGATGCAACCTGCCCCTATGTGACAACACCTCAGAATATTGTTGCCAATATGAGTGAAAAAGGATACAGTATTGTAATTTTCGGAGATAAAGACCATCCTGAGATCAAAGGGGTTGTTTCCTATGCAAAAGATCTTCGTAATGCATTTATTGTGAAACATGAAGATGAATTAAAAGGACTTCCTATTCTTTCAAAAGTGGCAGTTGTAGCACAAACGACCAGAAAACCGGAAGATTTTTTAAAGATAGTCAATGCTTTGATTTTGAACCATAAAGAGGTACGTGTTTTCAATACAATCTGTAATGCAACCTTTGAAAATCAGGATGCTGCGGCAGAGTTGGCAAAAGATGCAGACATCATGATCGTCATTGGAGGAAAACACTCTTCCAATACAAAACAGCTCCATTCTATCTGTAAAAGTTACTGTAATGAAAGTTATCTGATAGAAAATGAAACAGAACTTGATCCCAAGTGGTTCGATGGAAAAGAACTCTGTGGTATCTCTGCGGGTGCTTCCACTCCGGACTGGATTGTTCAGAATGTGATTGACAAGATTGAAGCGTTGAAGTAGGTAAGTATGCACAGTATTACACTCAAGCCGATTAAGCATATTGGGGGAGAAGTGAACCTTCCGGGTTCTAAAAGTCTTTCCAACAGGGTACTTCTGATTGCAGCACTGGCAGAAGGAAGAACAAAAATCACCAATTTACTGGAGAGTGATGATACCAGGCATATGCTTAATGCATTAAAACTTCTTGGTGTGCAATACAGCCTTTCTGAAGATAAAACAGAATGTACCGTGATCGGGAATGGTGGACCTTTTCAATCTAGTGATTGCTTAGAGCTGTTTCTTGGAAATGCAGGAACAGCCATGCGTCCTTTGTGTGCAGCATTGACATTGGGCAGTGGTACCTATGTGCTTACAGGTGAACCGCGTATGAAAGAGCGTCCTATAGGTCACTTGGTGGATGCGCTCAGGGATGCCGGCGCAGATATCAGTTATCTTGAAAATGAAGGGTATCCTCCCCTGAAAATTATTGCAAACGGGCTGAATGGCGGAGAAGTGAAGATAGACGGAACGATCTCAAGCCAGTTCTTAACAGCACTTTTAATGGCTGCGCCAATGGCACAGAATGATATGCATATTTCAATAGTGGGTGAATTGGTCTCCAAACCCTATATCGATATCACGTTGGATATTATGCGTATTTTCGGTGTGGATGTGACCAATGAAAATTATGAGACATTTATTGTTAAAGCTGGGCAAAAATACCGTGCCGTAGAGACATTTATGGTTGAAGGAGATGCCTCCTCTGCTTCTTATTTTCTTGCGGCTGCTGCCATTAAGGGTGGTACGGTCAAAGTAACAGGTATAGGGAAAAATTCGGTTCAGGGTGATGTGGCTTTTGCAGATGTTCTGGAAAAAATGGGTGCCAGAGTGGAATGGGGGGATAACCATGTTGCTGTTACCAGAGGAGAACTGAATGCAGTCGATATGGACTTTAACCATATCCCAGATGCAGCGATGACCATTGCGACCACAGCACTTTTTGCCAAAGGGACGACCACCCTTCGGAATATCTATAACTGGAGAGTCAAGGAGACTGACAGGCTCTATGCTATGGCAACGGAACTGCGTAAAGTGGGGGCCAAAGTAGAAGAGGGAGAGGATTATTTGAGTATTACACCTCCTCAACAGCTTAAACATGCCGCAATCGATACGTATGATGATCATCGTATGGCGATGTGTTTCTCTCTTCTTGCACTTGATCCTGTTTCGGTAACGATTAATGAGCCTGAATGTACGGCAAAGACTTTTCCGGGCTATTTTGAGGTCCTTGAAAGTATTTCTACTTATTCTTAGAGATTTTGGAGTTGGTTTATCAAGCAAATCATATGGAAAGATAAGATGCTAAACCAATCCGATATGATATAAAACATCCTTAAATCAGAATACTGTATAAGCGTCCTTATAAAAAAAACAGGTATAATATCGCAAAATTTGTGTACACATAAGGATAGGTATGAAGTTCGAAGATATCGAAATAGAAGATGTAGATTTTGAGGCGATGCTTGAGGAATCGTTTAAAAAATCAGAATCAAGAAGTGATTTGGTAACAGGTACGGTTGTTAAGATCGATGAGAAAGATAACTTGGCAGTCGTTGATATTGGCGGCGGTAGAGATGCAAATCTTGCACTTGATGAGATCAAGGATGAAGAAGGTAATATCAAATTCAATGTCGGTGATGATATTGAAGTAGTGAACCAGGGTAGAGGGCGTATCTCTTACAAAGCGGCACTCAGCAGAGCAGCATTGAATGAATTCATCTCCGAGTATGACGAAGAGCAGGAATACATCATTGAAGGTGTAGTCACCAAGAAAAACAAAGGTGGCTATGTTGTTGAAGTTGACGGTCTTGAGTTCTTTATGCCAAGAACACTCTCTTACCTCTCTTCAAAAATCGACCCGATCGGCAAGAAAGTCAAAGCAGTTATCGTAAAAGTTGACAAAGACAAGGGTTCGGTTGTTGTTTCAAGAAAAGAACTTATCGAAAGAGACAAAGCGAAAACAGATGAGATCGTTGCATCACTTCTTGAGAATAAGGAACCGGTTATCGGTACGATCAAAAAGATCACATCTTATGGTATGTTTGTAGATGTAGGCGGTATGGACGGTTTGGTTCACTATTCTCAAATTTCTCATAAAGGGCCGGTTAATCCTTCAAAATATTTTGAAGAAGGTGATGAAGTCAATGTTGTTGCACTTGAGTATGACAAAAAGAAGAGACACCTTTCTCTCTCTATTAAAGATGCAAATCCTGATCCTTGGGCAGATATCGATGCAATTATCGGTGTAGGCGATACTGTTACAGCAACTGTTTCCAATATTGAGCCTTATGGTGTATTTGTTGACCTTGGAGAAGACCTTGAAGCATTCCTTCATGTTTCTGAGATCTCTTGGGACAAAAATGTCAAACATCCAAAAGACTACCTGACAAATGGTGAAGAGATCAATGTTGAAGTCATTGAAATAGATAAAGAAGGTAGAAGACTCAGAGTAAGCCTCAAGAGCCTCCTTCCAAAACCAATGGATGCGTTTACACAGCAGTACAGGGTAGGTGATGTTGTGACAGGTACGGTTACTTCTATTACTGATTTTGGTGCATTTGTCAAAGTAGGTACAGTAGAAGGACTTCTTCATAATCAGGAAATTTCCTGGGATAAAAGCAAGAATGCAAAATCTGAACTTGCCGTAGGTGACGAAGTAGAAGTAAAAATTATCAAAATCGACAAAGATGCCGGTAAGATCTCTTTGAGCAAGAAAGCATTGGAAGATTCTCCGATCAAAGCATTTGCACAGAATCACAAAAACGGTGCTATTGTAACGGGTACAGTGAAAGATAAAAAAGACTTTGGTGTATTCATTGCACTTGAAGACAATGTTGATGCGTTGATCAGAACTGAAGATCTTCATCCGCTTAAATTCGATGAGATCGAAAAAGGCCAGGAGATCAAAGGTGTGATTTCATTTATCGATGAGAACAATGACAGAATCAGAGTTTCTGTTAAAAGACTTGAGCGTCAGGAAGAGAGAGAAGCGATGGAGCAACTCAATCTTAACCAGGATGACAGCATGACACTCGGTGATGCGTTCGGTGACAAGTTTAAAAAGTAAAAAACAATCCGGTATGTGCATCTTCTGCACATACCTTCTTCATAAAGTATACTTACATACTTTACATCAATCCAAATAAAAGGTTTTCATATGTCAAAAAAAACAATTGTTGTTTGTGATCATATTCACCAAAGCGGTTTGGACATTCTTGCAAACGACAGTGAAATAGAACTCATAAATGCAGCGGATGAACCTAAAGACAAACTTATATCAGAAATTATTCCTTTGGCAGATGTTGCCATTACACGTTCTTCTACAGATGTAGATGATGCTTTTCTTGCGTCAGCACAGAAAATAACAGCAGTTGTACGTGCCGGTGTCGGTGTGGATAATGTTGATATTCCCGGAGCAAGTAAACAGGGAATTGTCGTAATGAATGTGCCTACAGCCAATACTATTGCGGCGGTAGAACTGACACTGGCACATATGCTTTCCTGTGTCAGACAGTTTCCTTATGCACACAACAACCTCAAGCTTGACCGTGTCTGGAGAAGACAGGACTGGTATGGTACGGAACTCAAAGACAAAAAACTGGGTATTATCGGTTTTGGTAATATTGGTTCGCGTGTAGGGAAAAGAGCCAAAGCATTTGAAATGGATGTACTTGCCTATGATCCCTATATTGATGCCAGCAAAGCGACTGATCTTGATATTGGGTATACCAAGAACTTTGAAGATATTCTTGCCTGTGATATTATTACAATTCATACACCCAAAACCGAAGAGACTATCGGTATGATTGGTAAAGACGAAATTGCAAAAATGAAAGACGGTGTCATTCTTATTAACTGTGCTCGTGGTGGACTTTATAATGAAGAAGCATTGCTGGAAGGACTCAAATCCGGGAAAATAGCAATGGCGGGGATTGATGTATTTAACAAAGAACCGGCAACAGACCATCCGCTGCTTGATCTTGATAATGTAACGGTAACACCGCACCTTGGTGCCAATACAAAAGAGTCACAGAGAAATATTGCTATTCAGGCGGCTGAGAATGCTATTGCAGCAGCCAAAGGGATTGCCTATCCGAATGCTTTGAACCTGCCGATCAAAGAGAATGAACTGCCTGACTTTGTCCGCCCCTATCTTGAACTTGTTCAGAAAATGGGGCACTTGAGTGCACAGATAACCAAAAGTGCAGTCAAATCCATCAAAGTCATGGCAAAAGGTCCGGTATCGGACTATCTTGCTTCTATGCAGACATTTGCAACGGTTGGTGTATTAACAGAGTCACTTGCAGATCAGGTGAACTATGTCAATGCCGAATTTGTTGCCAAAGAGCGTGGTATTGAGCTGACAAATGAAGTGAAACCAAATACCAGCGGTTTTACCAACAAAGTAAAAGTCAAGCTTACCACGGCAGAGAGTACGATTACGATTGCCGGTACAGTATTTGATGACAGTGTACAGCGTATCATTGAGATAGATGACTATATTCTTGATGTGGAGCCGAAAGGGACTATGATCTTCTTTAGAAATACGGATACTCCGGGTGTCATCGGTGATGTTGGTAGAATTCTTGCAGAGAATAACCTTAATATTTCTGATTTCAGACTTGGACGTGACAATAAGCAACAGGCGTTGGCAGTTGTCCGTGTTGACGGTCAGGTATCCAAAAATGTACTTGATGCACTGGCTTCTTTGGAAGCATGTATCAGTGTTAGCCACGCAACACTCTAATCCTGCATACGGATACAGGTATACCTGTATCCGATTTATATAATTTTTACTACACTTCATTTTATATTCAAGATTTTTGATGAAAGTCATACTTTTTATTCATTATTTTAAATTAATTTTGCTATAATTCCCGCAAATACTACAAAAAAACACAAGATTTAGCTACATCTTGTGCTATAATAAACGATTATATTGAGGAGATACAATTATGATGATGAAAAGAGTGCTGCTTTTATTGTCTCTTTCTCTGCCGTTGATGGCAGGTTTGAAAAACCTGACACTTCAGCAGGCATTGAAGATGGTAAAGCATGATAACCTTGAAGTGAAGATTGCACGTTTTAGTGAACAGATGCAGCAGATGGAAGTCAAGGTTGCTGACGGGATGAACTATGGTAGCCTGGATGTCAGTCTTACCGGAATGCGGTCAAATGATGCTCTGAATGTTTTTGGTTTCAAACTGATGGACAGAGAAGCGACATTTTCCGACTTTGGGTTTTCTGACTTTATGGGTGCGATAGGGCAGGCGGCAGGACAGTCTGGCGGAGATTTTGGTACATTTACACAAATGCTTGGGCAAAATGGTGATTCCATTCTCAGTATTGCTCCCAGTGATCTGAACTATCCGGATGCAAGAAACAATTACCAGACAAAACTTTCGTATATGCTTCCTATTTATACAGGTGGAAAGCTGACAGAGTACAAACATATTATGGAATCTATGTATCGTATGAGCAAATATGATACGCAGAAAGTAGTCAGTACAAAGATCTATGAAGTAAAAAAAGCTTTTTATGATATTTCTCTTGTTGAAAGATATATCTATAATCTTTCCAAAATTATGAAAAATATCAAGAAACTTGAAAATGTGACTCTTTCAATGCAAAAAGAAGGATATGCAAAAGAGATGGATCTGTTGGAGGTTCAAGCGAGAGAAGCAGAAGCCTCAAGTATGTACAATCAAGCAAAACTCAATAGAGATCTTGCCTATCAGTTTCTCTCTTTTTTGCTTAACAAAGAGGTACGGTCTATTAAAAAAGTACATGCAAAAGCACCAATGCCACGAGTCAATAAACAGATTCTTGAAGCAAACAATATTGATATTCAAAAAGCCAAACTGGGATTACAGATTTCTGAAATGTCTGTGAAAGTGGAGGAGTCCAGTTTTCTTCCGACGGTTGGCGGTTTTGCAGAATATGGCAGCGCTGACAATACGCTCTTTAATGATTTTACAGGAAAAGATGCCTATACCTTTGGTGTTCAGGCCAAATGGAATATTTTTAACGGAGGGCAGGATAACGCAAAGCTTGAAAAAGCAAAACTCAAGCGTCTTCAGGTTAGAGATCAGCTGGAATTGGCCAAAAGAGGTATTGCTTTGCATGCAAAGAAACTTAAAACGGAGATTTTAAGTGCAGATGCAGATATTAGAAGTTATACGAAGCAATTAAAGTTTGCCAAAAGAGTTTATGACAATTACAGTACCCGTTATGAAGAGGGAATGGCTTCTATTTCGGATGTATTGATACAGCAGTCAAAAGAGCTGGAAGCACTTTTAAAACTTTTAACCGTGGTAAACAAAAGAAATACCAAAATATTTGAATTAGAGAGCATCATCAATGTAGGAGGAGATGTATGAAAAAAACAATAATACTGATAGCTGCCATACTGGTTGCTACACTAAATGCGGTAGAGATTGACCTGAGTGGATCGGTGGTCTCTGACAATCAAAAGATGATGACCAGCCGTTATATGGGATTTATAAAGAAAATGGCAGTTTCCGAAGGTGATATTGTTAAAAAAGGCCAACTGCTTTATGAAATTGATTCCAAAGATATAGAAGCGGCAGAAAGACAGGTTGATCTGGCAATTTCCCAGGCAAGACTTGCATTGCAAATGAATAAAAACCAGTTGAATAATGTGCTTATTAACCTGGCAAGACATAAAAGACTTTACAGTAAAAAGATGGTTTCAAAGTATGATTTGGAAACACTTGAACTGGCAGCCAAAAACCTGAAAGATATGGTTAAAATAGCACAAGAACAGGTAAATCAGGCAGAAGCCAAGAAAGAAGAGGTACTGAATCAGTATAAATATCTTAAGATCACGGCACCTAATGACGGAGTAATCGTTGCCAAAAGAATTAATGAAGGGGAGATGGCTATTCCCGGAATGCCGGCATTGGTACTGACAGATTTAAGTCACTTAAAAATTGTGGCTGAAATTTCAGAAACGCAACTGCCGTATATTCATTTAGGGAAAAAGGTGCAAATACAGATTCCATCTATAGGTTTGGCAACAGAAGGTACCATCTCTTCTATTATTCCAAGTTCCAATCCTATGACCCACAAATTCAAGATTAAAATTGAGTTTGACCATAAGGGAAAATCGGTTTATCCCGGTATGTATTCCAAGATTGTCATAAGGTCTTAAAATGGAAAGAAAAAATGAATATCAGGTAACGGACTATGCAGGAAAACTGGCTAAAGGTTTCCTCCGTAACCCCTTAACATCTGTCTTGGGTGCGTTTCTTCTGATTATGGGATATCTTGCATTGAATATTATGCCAAGAGAAGAAGATCCTCAAATTGCTATTTCCGGTGGTGCAGTAATTGTCGCAATGCCCGGAGCCACACCAAGAGAAATAGAAAATATTATTATTAATCCGCTTGAGCGTAAAATGCGTGAGGTAAAAGGGATTGAACATATTTACGGACAGGCTTTTAACAATTACGGTGTTGTCAGCGTGATGTATTATATTGGAGAAAACAGGGAAGATGCCAACCTTAAACTCTATGACAAGGTAATGCAGAATATGGACTTGATGCCAAAAGGTGTTATGCAGCCCTTGATCAAACCGTTTGATATCGATATTGATATTCCTATTTTGACTGTGGCATTTTATGCCAAAGACAAGCAGGTAGATGAAGTGAAGCTGTTTGATATTGTACGCAGACTCCAGCAAAAGATCAATGCTGTAGAGCATGTAGCTAAAACAACACTGAAAGGTGCACGAAAGGCACAGTACAATATACAGGTTGATATGGGCAAGCTTTCAGGCTATCATCTTTCCATGGGACAGATCATGAAAGCAGTACAGTCTGTTGCGGTAGATGTACCGGATGTCAAAGGGAGAACCAAAAAGAATGAACTTGTGATCTTTGGTGTCAAAAATGCGATTGAAAGTGTGCAGGATGTAGGAAATGTCATTGTGGCTCAGTATATGGGGTCACCTATTTATCTGAAAGATGTCGCTACGGTAAAAGAAGGGATAGATATTCAGAATTTCCAGACAGCCAAAGTCTATTTTAAAGAGACGAACAATACCAAAATGGGTGAAGAGAAGAGTCAGATTACTTTGACCGTGGCAAAACTTGCCGGGACCAATGCAGTCTTTGTTGCCGATGATGTCTTGGAAGTTTTGAAAGAGCATGATGCGGAGTTTGCAAAAGAGGGTGTCGGATATTTGATTACCCGTAACTATGGTGAGCGTGCAAATGAAGCAGTAAATGAACTGATGCATCACCTGGTAATCACGATTGTGATCATTGCCTTGATGCTGGTATTTGCACTGGGATGGAAAGAGTCGCTTATTGTTACTTTTACGGTACCGGCCATTTTGGCAGTAACTCTTTTTGTGGCATATTTGTCTGGACAGACCATTAACCGGATCACCCTGTTTGCTTTCCTGCTTTCTCTGGGACTTCTGGTGGATGCGGCTATTATTGTGATTGAAAATATTCACAGGCATCTGCATGCACATGATGTAGACTCTAAAGAGATGGATGAACTCCTGATTGAAGCAACAGATGAGATCGGTGCGCCGACAAACGTAGCAACACTGGCAATTATTTTGACTATGGTGCCGATGGCCTTTGTTGGAGGGATGATGGGCTCCTTTATGAAACCGATTCCTTATAATGTGCCGGTGGCTTTGATTGCTTCGTTATTTGTTGCCTATATTTTTACACCATATTTAAGTTTGAAACTTTTGAAAAAACCAACGCATAAGCATCATCACAAGAAAGGGGAAAAGTAATGAAAGGATTGGAAAAATTCGTTTATAATATCCTCGGAAGTAAAAGTAAAAAAATGCTGGTAATTGTGTTAACTGCAATTGCTTTTTTTGCCTCTTTACTTATGTTTCCCAGTAAAATGGTGTTGGCAAAGATGCTTCCGGGAAAAAGTGACAATACTTTTTCCGTTTACATAGATACACCTACCGGATCTTCTATTGAGCAGACAAATCAGGTGAGCCAGTGTGTGATTGATATTCTCAAGAATGAGAAAGAGGTGGAAAATATGGAACTCTTTCTTGGACAGGGGATTCCTCTGGATTATGCCGGTCTGGTAAAAGGGTCTGCTATGAAGCATACAGAGAATGTTGCTGAAATTTCTGTAAATCTGACAGACAAACATACGAGGGAAGAACCTTCATTCTTGATGGTACAGCGTTTACGCCCTGTAGTCAAAAAGAAATGTGAACCGCTTGTCAAGGGTAGTAATGTTATGTTCGTAGAACAACCGGCAGGTCCACCTACGCTGGCATCAATAGTACTTGAAGTGCATGGCGATGATCTGGATAAAATGAGAGAACTCTCAATGAAGGTCGCACATATTTTTGAAAAAACCAAAGGACTGGTTGATGTGGATGTGATGGCAGATGATATTTTTGACAAATATGAACTGATTCCTGATACAGAAAAGATTGCATTGAGCGGTTTGAGTGTGGAACAGGTAAATAATATTTTATACCTTGCATTTGAAGGTATGGTGATTGCACATAAAAATTCCAAGAATGCTCCAGACCAGATACCGATATTTCTTGTACTGAAAAAAGCGAGTAAAACACTTAATGGTAAATCGGAACAGGAATTACAGAGTAAACTCTCTTCCTTGAACCTCATGAATATGAGAGGGATGATGGTACCATTGAGCGAAGTGGTGACTATTCGAAAAGTAAAGTCGAATCCGGCCATTATGCATAAAGATCTTTCAAGAATTATCAATGTCATTGCAGAGACAGATATGGTGTCACAAGTTTATCCTCTTTTGGATGCAAGGGATGTGATGCTTAAGGAGTTTGCAAAAGAGTATGATATAAAGAAAGCAGGCTTTACCACCTATATGTTCGATCTCTATTTGACCGATAAGAAAACAGGTGAAAAGTTCCTCCTGAGATGGGATGGTGAAATGAAAGTCTCTTTGGATACCTTTAGAGATTTGGGTGGTGCATTCATTGCGGCACTGGTACTCATTTTCCTTCTCTTGGTTGTCTATTATAAAAGTTTTGCGATCAGTGGTATTATTTTACTTGGTTCATTCCTCTCTCTGATAGGCGTGATTGTCGGACACTGGGTTGCCAACTTCTTTACGAGCGAGACTTTCTTCCTGACGGCCACCTCTCTGATAGGCTTTATTGCCTTGATGGGGATCAGTTCCAGGAACTCACTATTGTTGATAGATTTTGCCAAATCTCTGATGGAGTGTCACGGTATGGAAAAACGTGAAGCAATTGCTGTGGCTACGGCTACCAGAGCCAAACCGATTGCACTGACCGCAGTTGCGATTATTTTGGGTTCGGCACTTTTGGCTTCTGACCCTGTATTTGGCGGGTTGGGTGTTGCTTTGATTTCGGGTACAGTGGCAGCGGTGTTTGTTTCTCTGATCTTTGTACCGGTTTTGATGCACAACTCCAAAGCGATGGACTTTGACAAGCCGGAAGTATGTGACAGAAAGAATGATATTTCAATTACAAGATAAATAGCAGATAAGGTTGGTCTCAGCCAACCTCTGCAAAATTCTCCTAACTCCTAACTCCTAACTCCTAACTCCTAACTCCTAACTCCTAACTCCTAACTCCTAACTCCTAACTCCTAACTCCTAACTCCTAACTCCTAACTCCTAACTCCTAACTCCTAACTCCTAAC
>Ga0256843_1001533_pt1 | contig 18049 bp, 20 predicted proteins | sample AlvinellametaG_FD_191572 | JGI IMG/M metagenome (GOLD analysis project Ga0256843, IMG submission 191572) | Pompeii worm associated microbial communities from hydrothermal vent at the East Pacific Rise, Pacific Ocean - Alvinella | ecosystem: Host-associated > Annelida > Integument > Unclassified ... | reverse complement strand
TAACAGCAGAAGAACGACAGCGTTTAGGGCAAGCAGGAAGAGAAAAAATTATTCGAGAGTTCGATGAAAAAATTGTTATAACAAAGTACCTAGAGACACTAGAAGAAATTTTTAAAGAGGAGTATACATTATGATTTATGTATTTCTTTTTCTTTTCTCATTCATCCTTACTTATTTCATAAAAAACTATGCCATTAAAAAGTCACTTGTTGCTGAGGTCAATGAGAGAAGTTCCCACACAACACCAACTCCACATGGTGGCGGTATTGCTATAGCTCTAAGCTGGTTTGTAGGTTTAAGTTATCTTTTTTACACTAACGCTATAGATCCACAGCTCTTCTATGCTCTTTTAGTTGGTACTGTTATCTCTATTGTGAGTTACTTAGATGACCTTTATGAACTCTCCCCTAAGATTCGGCTGCTAACACAATCTCTTGTAGCAGTTGCAGGTCTCTACTTTTTAGGAGGTTTACAGGAGTTAGACTTTTTCTTTTTTACTATTACAAATCCTATTGTGACAAATACTTTTGCATTTTTTATGATTGTTTGGTTTATAAACCTCTATAACTTCTTAGATGGAATCGATGGGTATGCGGGTGCAGAGGCTATTTTTTTAGCTCTTGCAGGTTTTCTCTTTTTTGGTGGAGCACATTTTCTTGTTTTAATAGCAGCTACTTTAGGTTTTCTTCTTTGGAACTGGCACAAAGCAAAGATTTTTATGGGTGATGTTGGGAGTACTCTTTTAGGCTATAACATAGCACTATTTACACTCTACTATGCCGATAAAAATAGTGATAATTTCTGGATTTGGATTGTACTTTTTGGGACTTTTTGGTTTGATGCAACACTCACACTTGTCCGTCGAAAATTAAATAAAGAGCAGTTGAGTGTTGCACATAAAAAGCATGCTTACCAACGTTTAACACAGAGTGGTTGGAGTCATAGCAAAGTAGTTATTGCTTCAATAGTATTAAATACTCTTTTATTTACTATTGTCTATGCTACTTCAAATATTTTCTATGCAGTTTTAATCGCACTTATAGTATTATATGCAGCTATAAAATATGTTGATAAACAGAAAGGATTTTTTTGATTTTACGTGCATCTGAATTTAAAAGAAAACTCTTCTTTGTGTTGTTTGATATAGTCATAATTTTTATCTCTACATACATTGCATTTTTACTAAGGTTTGACTTTGCAATTCCTCAAACATATAACAGCTCTATTGTTATTGTTATTGGGACACTTATTGTTGTTCGTATCTCTCTTTTTGAGTATTTTCAAATTTATAACATTAGCTGGCGTCATTTCGGTTTTAAAGATACAACAAAACTGATTTATGTAGCCATTTTTTCAACACTTATTCTTATTTCTCTCTCTTATGTATTACGTTTTACGGAGTACGTTATTCCCCGTTCTATTATTCCTATAGAATTCTTTATTTCTCTTTTTATGATCCTTGCATTAAGAGTCTCAAAACGTCTCTACTTGGAGAGTTATAAGCTCAATGCAAAGGGAAAAAGTACACTTATCATAGCAGATATAGATAAGGCAAACGAGATTTTACGCTCAGTAAATAATAAAGATAGTGCCTACTACCCTGTTGCAATTATTAATGATAATCATCACAATATAAAAGTCAATGGTGTTGATGTTTACACACTTGAAGATTTCAGTGCGCTTAACATAGATTGTGAAGTTGCTATTGTCGATGAGTCTATAGACTTAACAAATATTTATGAAAAACTTGTAGCAATCGGTATTGTAAATATTAAAGTTGCAAGTGATTATAACGACTATGGTGCAGCCATAAAAGACATATCTGTTGAGGATCTTCTTGCAAGAAAACCGCAAGATTTAGACACGAAGAGAATTGCAAGTTTTATTGAGGGAAAAGTAGTTCTTGTTACCGGTGCAGGTGGAAGTATAGGAAGTGAAATCTGTAGACAGTGTGAAATTTTTGGGGCGAAAGAGTTAATTTTGTTAGACAACTGTGAATATAATCTCTACACAATTACAGAAGAGATAGAGCGTGTTAAGAGTCATTCCGTTATGCAGTCGGTTGTTGACAAAGAGCGACTCTCTAAAACATTTGCAAAATATAGTCCAGACATTGTCATACATGCAGCCGCTTACAAGCATGTACCTCTTGTAGAAGCAAATATAGATGAGGCAATTGTCAATAACATTATTGGAACAAAAAATGTTATTGACACAGCTATAGAGAGTGGTGTTGAGAAGGTAGTGCTTATCTCTACAGACAAAGCAGTACGTCCTACAAATGTTATGGGTACGACAAAACGAATCTGTGAACTCTATGCTCAAAATGTCGGTATCTCTTCAGAAAATGCAAATGGCGAGGGAACAGACATTGTCGCTGTGCGTTTTGGAAATGTTTTAGGCTCAAGTGGAAGTGTTATACCAAAGTTTAAAAAGCAGATCGAAGAGGGACAAGACATTACTGTGACACACCCAGATATTACACGCTACTTTATGCTCATTCCTGAGGCTTGTGAGCTGGTACTACAAGCAGGTGCAATAGGAAGTGGTGGTGAGATCTTCATTTTAGATATGGGTGAGCCTATTAAAATTGTAGACTTAGCACAAAAAATGATAGACCTAAGTGGTAAAAAAGATATAAAAATTGTTTTTAGTGGTCTGCGCCCGGGAGAGAAACTCTACGAAGAACTCCTTATTGACGATAGTGACTGTACTACAGAGTATGAGTCTATAACTGTGGCGCATCCAACACCATATGACATAAAAGAGCTCAACAGAGATATTCAAGAGCTTCTACAGAGTGAAGATAAAATAAAAATTTTAAAAAAAATAGTACCTGAATTTAATCATCAGTTAAATTCATAAAAGAGAAAGGGAGATTGTGGATAGAATAACAGCGAAAAAAACTCAGAGAATGGCAGATGAGATTGAGAGAGAGTTTCCTCTCTCACCTGAAATAAAAGAGGCTATAGCCAAGGTAGATAGAGAGGCTTTTGTAGCGACAGGTTTTAAACATAGTGCCTATAAACTCGATGCACTTCCAATAGGTGCAGCACAGTATATTAGCTCACCTTTGACTGTTGCTAAAATGACAGAGTATCTCTTTCCTAGAGGTGCAGATAGAGTTTTAGAAGTGGGCTGTGGAAGTGGTTACCAGGCTGCAGTTCTCTCAAAACTTTTTCGTGGTGTTTTTACCATTGAGAGAATCGAGCCCCTTCTTTTAGAAGCAAAAGCACGTTTTCGCCGTTTAGGTATTAACAACATTCATACACGTAGTGATGATGGACAGAATGGTTGGGCTGCGTATGCTCCTTATGACAGAATTCTCTTCTCTGCAACTGCTAAGACAATTCCACAGAAGCTATTTGATCAGTTAGCAGATGGTGGAATTTTAGTAGCACCTATAGAAAAAGGGGAGAGACAGGTCATTACTCGTTTTATGAAAAATGGTTCAAGAATAGAAGAAGAAGAGTTAGAAGATTGTGACTTCGTTCCCATTTTAGATGGTGTTCAGAAGTAGTGCGTTCTCTTTTACTGCTTCTCTTTTTTACCTTTTCCCTCTATGGACTTACAGCGTACGAAGAGGCTTATGCTCTCTACAAAGAGAAGAAGTACGAGGAAGCACTCCAGCGTTTTAAAACCTTAGCACTTCAAGAGAACGATTATGATGCTGCGTATATTTTGGGTTATATGTACGAGCATGGTGAGGGGTGTCAAGTAGATATTGTCGCTTCTCAAAAGTTTTACAAAGAGTCTGCAAAAGGGTACTACTTTCTTAACAAGCCCAATCCTAACCATCTTAGTCAAAAAGAGAGTCGAAAACTACTCAAAACTATTGACAAGTCTATGGACAAAGAGACACAAGAGACCATTAAACAGTATGCACAGTCTATGTACAACATTAAAGCCCATGGTGCAAACTATTTTCTTCCAGTAAGTTACCGTTTTAATGATGTCTACCCATCCACAAATGGGCATACAGCGAAGGCTATAGAGACTGAATTCCAGTTTAGTATTAAGTATGACTTTGCAACAAGTCTTTTAGGTTTAGATGAAATTTACTCATTCGCTTATACACAAAAATCTTTTTGGCAACTCTATGAGGAGTCTGCATATTTTCGAGAAACAAACTACAATCCAGAGGCTTTTGTAACGATTCCTATGGGTGAGTGGAACTACTTGAGTGCACTTAAAGCACTCCGTTTCTCTTTTGAACATCAGTCTAATGGAAGAGGGGGTGCAGAGGAACGCTCTTGGAACTATAGTGTTGCTACACTCTACTTTCAAACTGGTCCACTTTTTACAGAACTCCAAGTCTGGAAAGATGTTGGCTCTTTAGAGTATAACTTAGACCTTATGGAGTACATGGGCTATGGACAGGTAAAGTTTATATTGCCATATAAAAAGCATCTTTTAAAAGTGGCATTTAGAGACCCTTTTAGCCGAACAAGAGGGAGTGAGTTAAACTACACATACCCTATGAATAAGAGTAACGACCTCTTTTTCTACCTGAAAGCATTTAGTGGATACGGGGAGTCTCTTATTGACTATGACAACAGAGTAGAGAAGATTGGTATAGGTTTTAGTATTTCACGGTAGGCTATTTTATAAGCTTTGTTAGTGTAAAATAGAGTTAAAACTACAGAGGGTAAACAATGGAAGAGATGTACGGCATAAAATATAGTAGACCGAAAGTTGTTTTACTCCAAGAGACAGGTGTTGGTGTCGCTGAAACTGCTGCAAGAACATGTTATGACTCTTTTTCTAATAGTGAAAATGATGTAATTCAAGCTATAGAAGAGCAGATGCCAGATGCTGCTATGTGTGAAACACTCAACACAATAGAAGATTCAGCCCTTTTAGATGATCTTGCTTGGACCTACTTTCATCACTCAATTTTAGAACATGCAAACCTTAGTTACCTCATTCGTGGCACCTCTCGCGGTGTCCTCCAAGAGCATGCTCGCCACCGTATTCAAGCCATCTCTGTACGGAGTACTCGTTATACTATGAGCGGTATTATTAATGCTTTTGTTGCAGCGAAGCATGGCGGTGACAAAGAGTTTTTTATACAAACACTTCTCTCATTTGACATGTTTGTAACAAGCGATGAAGCCTATAATCGTTTAGAAATTAGTGCTATTTACGATAAACTTAATTTTCAAGCACAAAAAGTAGAAGATTTTCATGCCATAGCCGTTGCAAAGAGTTCTCTTCCTTTTATACAAGAGTATGAGGGGAATGCTGCTGCACTCTTTGAAGCACTTCAATCAGGAAAGAAAAAACGAAATGTTGGTGATGCATTTAAGCATATTATTACAGACAATGTAAAAGTGGACATGGTTGTCACATTTAACTTAAGAAGTCTCAAAAACTACTTTACACTCAGAAACAGTGGTGCAGCATTTTTTCAAATCCGTTGGTTAGCACAAGAGATGATGCGAGTGACACCTAAAAAATATTTAGACCTCATAATAAAACAGAAGTAGGAAACAGATGTATAAATACAGCATAATCGTAGCATTGGCGTTAAGTGGATGTTCTCAGTTTACGGTAACAGGAACAATCTGTGACCAAGTTGCAAGCGAACCAAATAGTGTTATGCCTGCAGAGTGTAGAGTCTATAGTGAAGAGAAAGCTGAGAAAGCTTTTGACAAGGTAGTTGATGAGCAAAAAATCTCCGATAAAGATTTAGAGTTTCATAAAGAAGAGTAGTATATACCAAAGAAGATAGGTTATAATTTCAAAAAATAAAGGATAAAGAATGGCAAGAAGTGAAGTGTGTGAACTATGTGGATCTAGCGAAGATGTAAGTGTTTTAGAGTTACCAGTGAGTGATGGTAGTGATGAGCAGAGCGTTTATGTTTGTGCTAACTGTAAAGGACAGATTGAGTCTGGGGAGTTAGATGAGAACCATTTCAACTGTTTAAACGATGCAATGTGGTCTGAAACACCAGCGGTTAAAGTAATCTCTTACATCTTATGGAACAGACTCGGTCGTCAAGATATGGTAGAGATGATGTACCTAGAAGAAGATGAGTTAAAATTAGCAGAACAAGCAATAAACGCAGAAGCAAATAAACTTGTTTACAAAGATGCAAATGGTGTAGAGCTCCAAGCGGGAGATAGCATTGTCATTCTAAAAGATTTAGAGGTAAAAGGAGCAGGGTTCACAGCTAAACGCGGAACAACTGTGACTCGTATTTCACTTGCACCAAATGATCCAACACATGTTGAGGGTCGTGTAAATGGTACAAAAATCTTTATTAAAACAGAGTTTATTAAAAAAGCATAATGCAGCCTCATGAGAGATTCTATAGAATAGATAAAGACTTTCGAAACCCCTTTGCTAGAGATCGTGACCGTATTATTCACTCGGGCTCTTTTAGAAAGCTTGAGTATAAAACGCAGGTTTTTTTAAACCATGAAGGGGACTACTTTAGAACACGTCTTACTCACTCCATAGAGGTCTCTCAAATAGCTCGTTCCATAACCTCTACTCTTGGACTACAGGAGTCTTTAGCTGAAGCTATAGCACTTGCACACGACCTAGGGCATACACCCTTTGGACATGTAGGTGGAGATACACTCGATGAGTGCTTAAAAGCAGATGGTTTTTCAAATGGTTTTGAGCATAACTTTCAAAGTTTTCGTGTGGTCTCCAAACTTGAGAAACGTTACAAAGATTTTGATGGACTGAATCTTACCTTTGCCACGCTTGAGGGCATTTTAAAACACTCCTACCCCTACAGAAAACCTTTTCTTCCCGATGCCATTCATAAACAGTTTAACTTAGATAAGCATCCATCCATAGAGGCGATGATAGTAGACCGTGCAGATGAAATTGCTTACATGAGTCACGATATAGATGATGGAGTAAACTCTGGCATTATAAGTTTTGAAGATCTTAAAGAGAGTGAACTTGTGGTAGAAATTTTAGAAAAAGTAGCCCAAGAGGGTGTTGGTGAAGAGAATGATGAGATGTTTCGTTACCGCTTTAGTTCGCACCTTATTAACCATCTAGTCTACTCTTTACTTGAGTATTCTCAAGAGAAAATAGAAGATGCGACTATGGAAATACCCGTAGGCTTTGACAAAACTTTAGAGACAAAAATTAAAAAACTCAAAAAAATTCTTTTTGTAAAGATGTACCAACATAAAGATATTGTTCGTAAAATGTATGCAGGAAAGCAGGCTATTAAAGGGATTTACAAAGGGCTTATGGAAGAGGAGAAGATGTTGCCTGCATTTTATTATGAGCAGCTCTCTTACCGTCATAAACATAGGGTTATTGCAGATTATATTGCTAGTATGAGCGATAGATATGCACTTAATTTCTACAATGAGATGTACGGAAAGATTTAGAGTATGAAGACTCTTCTTTTCCTCCTTTTTACACTCTCCTTTGTCAATGCACAAAGTAGCACATCTTCGGATACTTCTCTTATTGTTGTAAAAGATGAGTCTGGACTGAGTGATGATGAGGTTCGGATGCGGGCAAAAAAAGAGGATAAGACAAAACAGACAAAGGTTTCTGCTTCTGAAATTGTAAAAAGCATAGACAAATCTGGTAATGTAAATATATCTCATGTGCAAGAGAAGTGGGAGGACCTCTCTCCTACACCGGTAAAGTATGACTGGGTGAAAACAAAATCTGGTGAGTGGTTTAAGGGAAAAATAGAGGCACTCTTTAACAACAAGTTAGAGTTTGATAGTGATGAAATAGGTCTCTATGTATTTGATTTTGATGATGTAGTGGAGATTAAAAGTTACAATATCATCAATGTAAATATTGAAAACCTTGCTGAGTTTCCTGGAATCTTGCGTTTAAAGAAGAATAGAGTGAGAATTATTCAGGGAAACAATAGTTATGAGTTTCAGAAGAGAGATATAGTCTCTTTTGCACCAAATGGTGAGAGAGAACGTAACTTTTGGTCAGGTAAGGCGACTATAGGTTTAGATGTTAGACGAGGTAACACAGAACAAGCAGACTTTAGTGCTAAAGTAAACCTGCAAAGAAGAACAGCAACCTCAAGATTGACACTAGACTATTTAGGGCGAATCAGCTCAAAAGAGAGTGTTGAGACAGCAAATGACCATCGTATAAACCAAAAATATGACAGATATTTAAGCCGTAACTTTTTCTGGACACCACTCTTTAGTGAGTACTATAGTGATGTCTACAAAAATATAAGTCATCAACTAACACTTGGTTTGGGTATAGGGTATACACTCATCGACACAAAAAAAACAACATGGAGTTTCTCTGGTGGACCCGCGTTTCTTTACACAAAGTATGAGACAGTTTCCCTAGACAAAGAGTTGTCTATCTCCTCTCCGGCCTTAGAGTTTAGTACAAAGTATGAAATTGCATTGAGTAAAATTACTGACATTACTTACGACTATAAACTCACGTACACAGATGTTGAGGGTGGAAAATATAAACATCATATGTTACTGACATTGGAAAACAAGTTAACATCATGGTTAGATTTCGATTTTACTGCTGTATGGGATTATATTTTAGAACCGGAGACGGCTGAAGATGGAGCATTACCACTAAATAGTGACTTTCAATTGTTAGTTGGATTGAGTGTAGAGTTTTGAAGATAAACGCAGCCCGAAGGCTAACGTTTACAGGCGTGATTCATAACGTCTCATCATATAAAGACGCTTAAGCATTTTCTTACGAGATGCAATTTTGAATTTTTTGCGTTTTTCAGTTTCAGTTTCGTGGAAACGGCGAGCACGAGCTTCTGTAACGATTAAGTTACGGTCAGTTTGCTTCTTGAAACGTCTGTATGCAGCATCAAAGTTGTCATCATGGCGTAGTACGATACCAGGCATATCACATCACCCACTTTCTTTTAAAATTTGAACTGGAATTATAACATAAGTTTTATGTTTAATTTTGGAAGTTTTAAGATTTCTTAGAGAGTTTACTATTGTCTTTACGATTACAGTCACTTTTGTCACCAAAAATACAGCGGCGATTTTTAATCATTCTATAGGTAAAAAAGATTAAAATCAGTAGAGCAAGTGCCCAACTCATCATAGCTTGTGTTGTAAAACCATTGTCATAAAAATTGTAACCTGCAGCAAAGAGTGCCATCGATATAAGTAAACACATACTTCTCCCTCATCTCAAACATTTAGTATAAAAACTATAACACACAATAGGATAACAAGCTAGTTTCACAACATAAACAACTTTAAAGTTAATTTATATAACAATCTTACAAAGGATGACATTTGGAATTTTTACTCTCTTTTTTACAGGCACTTTATGACTTAAGTAATGCGATGGCACCTTACATACTCTTTGGTCTGCTCTTCGCTGGTTTTTTACATGAAGTTGTTCCCGATACTATTGTTAAAAATCACCTTGGCAAGAACTCCTTTACTTCAGTCTTTAAGGCTACTCTTTTTGGTATTCCTCTACCCGTCTGCTCCTGTGGTGTTATTCCACTGGCTACTTCTCTGAAAAAGAGTGGAGCAAGTAATGGTGCAACACTCTCATTTTTAATCTCTACACCCATTACCGGTGTCGACTCCATTCTTGCAACATATGGTATGTTTGGATGGCTCTTTACTCTCTACCGTGTTTTCACTTCTATGCTTATCTCTATTATTGCTGGTTTTTTAGCTAACATTTATGCTCAGAAGGATGCGCAAGTACCTTCCCCTGAAGAGCCTTTGAGTAGCTGTCACTGTGAAACAGAAGAGAAAGAGAAGAAAACATTCTCACTCAAGGGTGTTTTTCGTTATGCATTTGGCACACTTTTAGAAGATATTGCTATGCCTCTTCTTCTTGGTCTTCTCTTTGGAGCACTCATTAGTGTCACAATTCCAGAAGATTTAGGGGAGTTACTGCTTAAGTATAGTTGGCTCTCGTATGTTATAGCTATAGCTATTGCTGTTCCTATGTATGTCTGTGCTACGGCTTCTCTCCCAATTGCAGCAGGGCTTATGCTCGCTGGAGTCTCACCCGGTGCAGCCTTTGTTTTCTTAAGTGCTGGACCTGCTACAAACACAGTAACAATAGGTGTTGTCAAGAAGATGCTAGGGAGTAGAACACTCTTTATTTATTTGACAACTATTGTTATAGGTTCTGTATTTGGAGGACTCTTTTTAGATTACCTTTTAGCAGACATAGATATTAAAGAGATGATCCATATGGAGGAGGATGCTGGAGTTATAACTATGCTTAGCTCTTTACTACTGTGGGTTTTATTACTTGTTTACACTATAAAACCCTATTTTCAAGAGGAGTCAAAGTGTTGTAACACCTCTTGTAGTTCACATGAGAGTGGCGAGTAAAGAAACACTCTGCTAATGCTTCTGTGTCACAATACCAACATCAAAACAAAGGAGTCGAAAATGACTAAGATTATTACAGGATTAGCTCTCCTTGGAGCACTTACTTTAGGTGTAGCAGATGATGTTCAAACTGATACCGATGCAGTAGATACAACAACTGAGACTATAACGGTAGAGACAGAGACTACAACAGATGCAACAACACAAACGGAGACAACACAAGAGCAGATTGCAAAGATGAATGCACTTAAAAAGCGTTTTGCACAGATGTCTCCAGAAGAACAAGAAGCTGCTCTTAAAGATATGCCAGCACAGATGCAAGAACGTATTCAAACGCAGATGCAGACACGCACTGGTAGTACAGAACATAGTGCAGATGAGATGCAGATGCAAAACAGTGCAGAGATGGTACAAGAGCAGAGAATGAACCAGCACCAAGTTGGTAGTCAGTTAGAACATGCCGTTTCAGAAGGTACGACTATGGGTGGAGGCTTTCTTCCTCATCGTTAAGAGCAAACATTTGACTAACACTTTTATGTCATACTATGTTTTAAATAATAAGGAGAGTCGCTTATGAAAGCTCATTTTTTACTACTTTTACTTCTCTGTGGAGCTCTCTTTGGAGAGGAGTCTATTGAACTTTCAGTAGATGCTCAGATTCAAGAGATTCAGAGTGCTCAACCAAAAGAGCGTGTAAAACTCATGAATGCTTTTAAGGAGCGACTCTTTAAAATGAACCAAGAAGAGAGAGTTGCTGCCATCTCTAGTATGCGTGCAAAAATGAATCATAAAAATACTCAAGAGACAGAAGAGCTACATACAACACAGATGCAGATGCAACATAATGTAGAGAGTGGACATAAGCAGATGATGAATCAGCAGCAGAGTACGAACCAGCTTCTACATGGTGATACCCCTATGACGCATACAGAGGGTGGTGGTATGCCTTTTGACAAAAGAATGGGACATTAAGGAGCAAGTACAATGAAACAATCACTACTTTTACTTTTACTATTTTTTACAAATGTACTAGCCTATAACGATAGTGACTTTGATGGTGTCGCTGACAATTTAGACAGATGTCCAAATACACCTTTTAGTGAACTTGTAGATATTCAGGGGTGTACTATTAAAAGACTTGTCTCTCCTCACAATTTTGATTTTATTGTTGGTATGAGTTACTCTAGTTCAGATTACCAGACACTCAACGCTACAGACACACTAACAACAACCCTACAGACAGACTACTACTATAAAAACTTTTCTATGCAACTCTCAACATCTTTTTATAAAACAGAGGGAAGTGACTACAGTGACTCTGGAATAAATGACTCATTTATAGGTTTTGCATATAGTTTTAAACCTTTAGAAAAACTCTCAGTACGAGTGGGTATAGGTGCACTTTTACCAACTTACAATACATCCTTAAGTAACAACAACACAGACTTTGTACGCTCTTTAAATTTGAGTTATACACAAAAAGAGTACACACTCTTTAGTGGTATCTCCTATACACAAATAAGAGATGATGACACAACTATACTTTATGCTGACAACACAACACAAGAGATAACTTACCAAGATACATCTGCACTTAGTCTTGGTGTTGGGCACTATATGAGTGCTAAACTCTATACAAGTCTTGCCTATAACTGGAGTGAAAGTGTCTACACAAGTGTAGAGGCTATTCAAACAGCTTCACTCTATGGGTACTATAACATTTCAAAAGAGTACTTTACTACGGTATCATATAGTTATGGTTTGAGTGATAGTGCAAGTCAGCACTACCTCTCTTTACGTTTTGGATACCTTTTTTAAGTGAGATAAAAATGAAAAAAATACTTTTACTCGAAGATGACTATGAGCTCGCAGAGACTATAGAAGAGCTTTTAGTTGATGCTGGTTACAGTGTAGACCTTGTGCATACTGGCAATGAAGCGGTAGATGCAAGTTACGAGAAAAAGTATGATCTTTTTATTTTTGATATTAATGTTCCAGATATGAACGGGTTAGAGATTTTAGAAGCCCTCAGAGCAGCAGAAGACACAACTCCTGCTATTTTCATCTCTGCTCTTGTAGATATGAACTCTATAGCTAAAGCTTTTGAAATTGGTGCACAAGACTACATTAAAAAGCCTTTTTTCCCACAAGAACTTCTTATTCGTGTCAATGCAAAATTTACAGAGCAGACAAAGAGTATTGAGTATAAAAATGTCGCTTACCATCCGAGTACAAAAGAGCTCTATGTCGATGGACATATCGTCTCTTTAGGGGATGTTCAGGAGTGTATTTGCCATACTTTTTTTACAAACATTGGCAAAGTTCTTGACAAAGGAATTTTAATGGAGTGCCTACAAAACCCTTCGGATGCTGCACTCAGGGTAGCCCTCAATAAGTTTAAATCCATAACTGGCTTAGAGCTAAAAAATATTCGAGGTGTGGGGTATATTCTTGAAAAAAGTTGAGAGAGAGTCCCTTCTTAAGAGTTTTTTACTTTTCTTCTTCTCTCAACTACTCTTAGTGAGTGCACTCTTCTTTATGGATTACAAAAAAGAGTTGCAAACACTTGATGAGTCCATATTTTCTCAGATGCGTCTCTGTAGTTTTGACCTTGTGTGTCAAGAGTACGAAATAGATTTTGCACCCCTAGAGAAGCATGAACTCTATAAACTTTACAAAGATGAACAGGCTTTGAGTGCTTACTTTACCATTCCTGGTTCTTTAAGTAATGCATTAAAAATATACCTTCCAAAAGAGAAGTACGACGAAGAGGTATTCTCGTTACAGAAGAGCTTAGTGGTTAAGTTTGTTATTGTTGTGCTTGCTATTGCTCTGCTCTCTTTACTCTTTTCTATCTATGCTCTTACCCCCTACCGTAATGCTTTAGCTTTAACAGAGGAGTTTATAAAAGATATTTTACATGACTTTAATACCCCTCTCTCCACACTGCGTTTAAATATCTCAATGCTCAAAGAGGAGAGAGGCGAGAGTAGTAAAATAAAAAGAATAGAAAATAGTGTGCAGAATATTCTCAACTTACAGGCAAATCTTCGTGCATACTTAACAAACCATAAGGGACAAAAAGAGTCTTTTGAGTTAAAAGAACTTCTCCAAGAGCGTGTGAGTAGCCTAGAGAAAAGTTTTAAAGAGATAGAGTTCATAGTAGATGTAGAGCCTCTGACACTAGAGACAAACAGAGAGTCCTTCACAAGAGTTATAGACAACTTACTCTCCAATGCTGCAAAGTACAATAGACGAGGCGGTAAGGTTATTTTTCGTTTAGAGGGGAAAACTTTAGTTGTTGAGGATACGGGGAAGGGAATTCGTAATCCTCAGAGAGTTTTTGACCGTTTTTACAAAGAACAGGAGCGAGGCATAGGGATCGGCTTGCACATTGTGAAAAAACTCTGTGATGAGTTAGAGATTGAAATCTCTTTGGAGAGTGAGCTTAACAGCGGGACAAAGTTCTACTTAGACCTTTCACAACTAACACTTTACTAACACTTCTTTGTTACTATTTTACAGTCAAAAAAAAAGGAAGAAATTATGTTAGGAAAAAAATCAATAGCAATCTCTTTAATCACAATACCATTACTTTTTAGTGCTTGTGGAACAAGTAGTTCATCTTCTAGTACAGATAATGTTACTGCAATATCTGGTCAACTAGTAGATGGTTATGTAAAGGGTGCTACATACCGTTGTGCCGATGGTAAAACAGGTGAAACAGGGCTCAATGGTGAGTTTGTCTGTGACACGCTTCCTGTAGAGTTTACTCTAGGAAACATTGCACTTGGTGATGTAACAACACTTCCAACAGACAACCATGTCTTCCCTCAAGATTTAGTTGGGGTCGATAGAAATGACACAAATAATAGTGAAGTCCTTGCCATTTCACAGTTTTTACAATCTTTAGACAGTGATGGCAATCCAGAGAATGGAATTGACATTAACACAACATCTGTTGAAAACATTACATACGATGAAGAGTTTGATGCAGCACATCTTGATGATTATATGAGCGAAGCAAATGTAACAGTTGTTTCACAAGAGCAGGCAAGAGAACATTTGGAAAAAACTCTTCATACTGTTGAAGTTATAGAAGAAGCAAATCTTCCAGCTGTAGTTACAGATGCACTGAACAGTGTTCCATCAGTACTCTCAGATGAGGTGAAAAATGATTTAGCTTATATGGGAAATGAGGAGCGTTTAGCTTATGATGTTTACAACAAATTGGCAACACTCTTTCCAGAGCAAAAACCTTTAGTGAACATTCCAACAAACTCTGAAATTCAGCATATTAACTCTATTAAGGCACTTGTAACTAAGTATGACGTAAACATTACAGATCTCTCTGTAGTAGACATTAATGAGAGTCGTTTAAACATAGATGCAAATTTAACAGAAGTAGCAGGTGTCTACAACATTCAAGCTGTACAAGATCTCTATGATTCACTAACAGCCACAGGAGAAGCTTCTGCTGTAGATGCTCTAAAAGTTGGTTGTATGGTTGAGGTAACAGATGTTGATGACTTAGATGTTGACATTATAGATGCTGAGGAGTCAAACGCGACAGATGTAGTCGATGTGTTTAACTTCTTGCGTGATGGAAGCTACTCTCACTACTGGGCATTTGACTCTGCACTGAAAGGACTTGGTGTAACAGAAGGGTGTTGTGCTGCTGGTGATGAGTACTGTAAAACAGAACTTGAGTACCCAAAAACAGAAAATGGTAATGGGGGTCACGGAAAAGGTGACGGTACAGGAAGAGGATACCACGGAGGTATGTAAAACCCTTGTAAATAGGAGAAGTTTCTCCTATTTATAACCATCAATTAAACCACTTCAAGATATAATCTCTTTATGATTGCACAAGACTCCATAGAAGCCCTTAAAGCTCGACTCGATATTGTTGATGTTGTTGGGAACTATGTAGAGTTGAAAAAAGCAGGGGGTAACTTTAAAGCCCCTTGTCCCTTCCACGATGAAAAATCTCCCTCCTTTGTAGTAAGTCCTCAAAAACAGATATACCACTGTTTTGGTTGTGGTGCTGGTGGCGATAGTGTGAAGTTTGTTATGGAGTATGAGAAGTTAAACTACCCAGAAGCCTTAGAAAAACTCGCAGAGACCTATAACTTTACACTCACATACACAGACAACAAACACAACCAACCACGTTCAAAGGTTATGGAAAAACTTAACGAGTGGTACCACTCTCTCTTAACACACCATCAGAGTGCCATGAGCTACATAAAAGAGCGTGGTATTTACGAGAGTAGTATAGAGAAGTTTGGTATTGGGTATGCTCCAGATTCAAACGCGACACTCAATTTTATTCGTGCACAACAGTTCGCCATAAAAGAGGCTATTGAGATGGGAGTTGTTGGGTATGAACCCTCACGTAACCAAACATATGCTCGTTTTATTGAGAGAATTACCTTTCCTATACACTCGGCAAATGGTACTATTGTAGGTTTTGGTGGAAGAACTATTACGGGGCATCAGGCAAAGTACATTAACTCTCCTGAAACACCCTATTTTAATAAGTCGCGTCTTCTCTATGCATACCATCTGGCAAAACAGGCACTCTATAAAAAGAGTGAAATTATTATTACGGAGGGGTACTTAGATGTTGTTATGCTTCATCAAGCAGGGTTTGACAATGCGGTAGCTACCTTAGGGACAGCCCTTACTCCAGAACATCTACCTCTTTTGCGTAAAGGAAATCCAAAAGTCATTATGGCTTATGATGGAGACAAGGCTGGACGTGCAGCAGCACTAAAGGCAAGTAAACTACTAAGTGCTGGTGGTTTTCATGGTGGGGTAGTTGTTTTTGGTAGTGGTCTAGATCCTGCAGATATGGTAAAAGAGGGAAGAGCCCAAGAGCTCGCCGAGATGTTTCGCTCTCCAAGCCCTTTTATTGAGTTTGTTCTTAATGAAATTCTCTCTCTTTATGATTTACGAAATCCAAAAGAGAAAGAGAGCTGTATGGCTGAGGGTATAGCTTACCTTAAAACACTCTCGCCACTTTTACAAGAGGAGTATAAAACATACTTTGCTTCGCGTTTAGGTGGTCTTGGTGTCTCTCCCTCTTTAGTAAAACTACAGACAAATAACCCTCAAAATAGAGAACTTGTACAGAAAAATAGCCATAGAGATATGTGGGAGCTCACCCTTGTCAAAACAGTTTTAGAGAAGCCCGAACTTATTGAGCAGATTTTAGATGCACTTGACCCTTCTCTGCTTCAGTTTCACTCAAGAGAACTTGCTTTAGCACTGCAAGGAAGAAGAGATGCCCCGGAGCTTATGGCAATAGCTGTCGATGAGAGTATTGTAACGCTGAAAGATGCTGAGGCACTTCAGGCGGAACTTGTGACCTTTTTACGTCGTTACTATGAGAGAGAGTTAAAAAAAGTAAATCTTGCGAGTAATATTAGTTTTGAAGAGAAGGCTTTTTACATTCGAAAGTTTCGCGGTAAAATTGCGAAACTTCGAAAGGGTGAGTTAGTCGGTTTTAACGAGTAGGTTTGTTTCTCATCATCCCTTGTCCACGGAAGTTGGCTGGTGGAAAATTCTCATACATCCAAGAGGTAATTTTCTCTAGTTCCTCTTTTGTAACATTCCCTTTTTGTGAAGGCATAACACCAAAACGTGCAATTTTTCGAGGCATACATACAGCTTTGTCTTTGGATGGGTTCAGCACATAATCTACCATAAATTTTTGTGCACTCTCTTTTGTTGGGTAGGACATTTTCACATGTCTCATTACACCCATAAGTGGAGGAGCAACAAGTGCTGACATATCTTGAGGTTTTGTTTTTATGTGACACATCGAGCATTTATTGTCAAAGAGTGTTTCTGCCTCTGTTGCTGCTTGAAGTACAGTTCCAAGAACAAATGTACTAAGAAGTGGGAGTAAAAATTTCTTCATAATTATAATCCTTTTGTATTATTGTTATAAGTATAATGCATAACTGTTAAGTGAATGTTAAGAGCAGTTCTTTTTATGTTATGATACTCTCTAAAAATTATCTCTAGAGGTATTTAAAACTATGAAATATTTAGCACTTTTCTCTCTTTTTTCTCTTCTTCTCTTTGGACAAACACCCTACACCTTAACCAAGTACAAAAGTGCTTACCCTGTTGTAGAGATTTACACACAAAAAGTCCCTATGCACTACAAGGCAGAAATTTTAGCCATTTTAAAAGAGTATGCAGAGGAGATGGAAATTCCCATTAATGGGTACTCTGACAGGGCACTTGGTATTATAGTAAGTCGTATTGCCGTTGGTGAGAAACTTCTTCTTAAAGTAGAACTTTTAGTGGGAGAAGATGTAATGCGCTTGGATGATAAAGAGGAGACTTTTGCTCTTACATACCAAAAGGTCGATATTTTTGAAGTCAATAATCTCGAAGAGGATCTCATAGATAGTGTTGAGTACCTTTTAGAGGAGTTTAAAGAGCAGTACATGGAGGATAACGAATAGATGAAACAGATACTCATACTACTTGTAGCAGTAGCATTTTTACAAGCGGGTTCCATAGAGAAGTTTGCAAAGAAACACTCTTATGAGACGAATTATAAAGAGGCTATAGAGCGAGCTAAAAAAGAGCATAAAGCCATTTTTTTACTACAGGTCTCTAACTACTGTCCTTGGTGTAAAAAGTTAGAAAAAAAGGTACTTGGGTCTCATAAGGTAGATGCCGTGATTCAAAAAAACTACATTCCTTT
>Ga0256843_1001531_pt1 | contig 18058 bp, 15 predicted proteins | sample AlvinellametaG_FD_191572 | JGI IMG/M metagenome (GOLD analysis project Ga0256843, IMG submission 191572) | Pompeii worm associated microbial communities from hydrothermal vent at the East Pacific Rise, Pacific Ocean - Alvinella | ecosystem: Host-associated > Annelida > Integument > Unclassified ... | reverse complement strand
ACTATTGTTCATATCTACTCTATTGGATATATGGATCACGATAAGAGTTTTAACAGATTCTTTGCATGGCTTTCAGCTTTCGTTTTCTCGATGATGATTCTTGTTATGAGTGATAACTATGCTGGTCTTTTCATTGGTTGGGAAGGTGTTGGTCTTTGTTCTTGGGGTCTTATCGGATTCTGGTTCCACAAAGAGAGCGCAACATGGGCAGCTAATGAAGCATTTATAATGAACCGTATTGCTGACCTTGGAATGTTAATTGGTATCTTCTTAGTATATTGGAATACAGGTACGCTTCAGTATGATGGTGCATTTGCAGCATTTGCTACACTTGATACTGCTACACTTACTTGGATTGGTATCTTCTTATTTATCGGTGCAATGGGTAAATCAGCACAGTTTCCACTCCATACTTGGCTTGCAGATGCGATGGAAGGTCCTACTCCGGTATCGGCACTTATTCACGCAGCAACAATGGTAACAGCGGGTGTTTACTTAGTCATTCGTTCAAATGAACTTTATAGTTTAATTCCTGATGTTGGTCTCTTTATCGCTTCACTTGGTACATTTGTTGCACTTTTTGCAGCATCAATGGCACTTGTTAACCGTGATATGAAACGTATCATTGCATACTCTACACTTTCTCAGTTAGGGTATATGTTTGCAGCTGCTGGTCTTGGTGCATATTGGGTTGCACTTTTTCACCTTATGGCTCACGCATTCTTTAAAGCACTTCTTTTCTTAGGTGCTGGTAATGTTATGCATGCTATGCATGATGAACTTGATCCATTTAAAATGGGTGGACTCAAGAAGGTAATGAAGTGGACATGGATTATGATGACTATCGCATCTTTAGCATTAGCAGGAATCTTTCCATTTGCAGGATTCTTCTCAAAAGATACAATCTTAGAAGCAGCATTTGCCGAGCATCATTATGTAATTTATGGAGTTCTTTTATTTACTGCAGGTTTAACAGCATTCTATTCATTTAGACTTGTAGCATTAATCTTCCATGGTGAAGAGCGTTATAAAATTTTTGGAATTCACCCACATGAAGCATATAGATTTATGCTTGTTGGAATGAGTCCTCTTTTAATTCTTGCAATGATAGCAGGTGTATTTCAAGTACCATTCTTTAATATGGTTGAGGAGATTTTATCAGCACATGAGTATCATATTCACTCTCATACTACTCTTTGGATTATGTTAGTAGGTACCCAGGTTTTTGTTGGTCTGGCAATTTTATATGCTTATAAAAAATATGCAAATGCATTCATTAAAGTTCCAGATGGTACAAGTGCTGTTGAAAACTCGTTTATGTATAAACTTTTAATTAATCAGTACTATATTCCATATTTTTATGAAGAGTATTTAGTAAAACCATATAGAGAAATCTCAGCAATCTTCTGGCAAAAAGTTGACATGAAAATTGTTGATGCTAGTGTTGATGGAATTGCAGGTATCATCTATAATACAGGTGAGAAAACAAGAGCAATGCAGAGTGGTAATCTCTCTACAATGCTTAAATGGATGGTAGTTGGTTTAGTTGTACTACTTTCATTAGCTGTGGTTTTTGGACTTGCAGTAAGACATGCTGACGAGATTTTACCAATCTTGTCAGGTTTAGGAGTTATGTAAATGTTAGATCATATTTTATCGATTTTAATTTTCTTTCCAGCAATTGCAGCTGTGTTTGGTTTTATGATACATAAAGATAGTATGCGTGCTTATGGTGTAAGTGTTGCAGCTATTGAGTTTGGACTTGCACTGTGGCTATGGTTTGCATTTGACGGAAATGTTTCTGGCATGCAGTTTATGGAGAATTTACCATTAGTTCCGGCATATGGAATTAACTATACATTAGGTGTAGATGGTATTTCTCTGTTTATCGTTGTTCTTGCAGCATTCTTTACAATGATTGGTATCGCTTCGTTGACTGATACTCCTAATGTAAAAAACATGATCATTACATTGCTGTTCTTACAGATGACTATGGCAGGTGTTTTTGTTGCTCTTGATGGGATTGTATTTTATGTATTTTGGGAACTTTCTCTTGTACCTATGCTTTATATCATTGGAGCATGGGGTGGTCCTTTACGTATATATGCATCAGTGAAGTTCTTCCTTTATACATTTGCAGGTTCTCTTGTAATGCTTGTTGGTATGCTATTTATGGCATATTTTTACTATCAAGCAACAGGTATGTGGAGTTTTGCAATTCTTGACTGGTATAGACTTATATTACCTGAGAATTTACAGCTTTGGCTCTTTGCAGCATTCTTTATTGGTTTTGCTATTAAAGTTCCAATGTTCCCATTTCATACATGGTTACCATATGCACATGGACAGGCTCCAACTATCGGTTCTGTTATCCTTGCGGCAATTTTACTTAAAATGGGTACATATGCGTTTATCCGTTTTTCATTACCACTTTTTCCAGATGCAGCAGCTGCATTTATGGTTCCGATCGCAGTTCTTGCAATCATTATGATCATCTATACAGCAATGGTTGCATATGCACAAAAAGATGTGAAGCAGGTTGTTGCTTACTCTTCAATCTCACATATGGGTGTTATCATTCTTGGTACATTTGCATTGAATGTTGAAGGTATCTCAGGTTCAATCTTTTTAATGATTGCTCACGGTGTTGTATCAGGGGCTCTCTTCTTACTTGTTGGTGTAATCTATGATAGACGTCATACAAAACTTATGAGTGAGTTTGGTGGTCTTGCACATGTTATGCCGAGATATGCAACGATTTTTGGAATTATGTTAATGGCTTCTGTTGGTATGCCTCTTACAATTAACTTTGTTGGTGAGTTTTTATCATTACTAGGTTTTTATCAGCAGTCTCACATTTTAACACTTTTAGCAGGTACAGCGATTATCGTTGGTGCTATTTATATGCTTGCAGCGTATAAAAAAATGTTCTTTGGTGAAGTTACAAAAGAGGAAAATAAAAATCTTCCAGATGTATCTAAAAGAGAGTTAGTGGCACTTATTCCACTTTCAATTATAACTATTTGGTTAGGTATTTACCCTAAACCTATCTTAGAACCAATCAACAACTCTGTTGAAGCAGTTGTGCAGTTAATGCATAATAAATCTCAAACAGAGTTAGCAAAAGAGAGAATTCCAAATTTGGCTCAAGAGAAAGTTATGGTTATTAAAAAAACTGTTATTGAAGAGGAGGTGCACTAATGTTGTCGCCAATCAATATTTCGATGGAGTCATTAAACTTAATGACTCTTGCACCAATGCTTATCCCAGTAATTGGCGCACTGTTAATTCTAGTAATAGATATCGTAAAAGGTGGCCTACATAAATCACTTTATGTGGTACTGAGTCTTCTGTTCTTAACAATGGATTTTGCAGCAATAGTTGATTCTAGTGGTGTATTTATTGCTAATGGAACAACACTTGGTCTGTTTGATGTAATGCTGATAGATGGTCTTGCAATTCTTGCGCAATTTGTAATTGTTGGTGCATCAATGCTCTTTATTCCATTAGCAATGACGCATAAACGTTTCCATGAATTTCAATATCCTGAGTTCTTTGCACTCTTTTTGTTTATGATTGCAGGTTTCCAATTTATGGTTGCAACTGATAATTTAATTTTAGTATTTGTTGGTTTAGAGACTTCATCTTTAGCTCTATATACCTTGATTGCTATGCATAACCGTGACAAATCTTTTGAAGCAGCAGTAAAATACTTTACGATGGGTGCACTTGCAGCAGGTTTCTTTAGTTTTGGTGCAATGATTTTTTATGCACTAACAGGTTCTGTAGAGATTAATAAAATTGCACTCGTTCTTGCAGCAAACGGATATGCAGATATCGGTTTTGTTCTTGTTGGTATTGCATTTTTCTTAGCAGCATTTGGATTTAAACTCTCTTTAATCCCATTTCATACATGGGCACCAGATGTTTATGAGGGTGCATCAGCGGCAATGGCTGGATATATGTCAATTGTTCCAAAAATCGCTGCTTTTGTAGTGGCTATGAGATTTTTTGAGTTCTTGGTACATAGTGGTATTGTATGGTTAGATGTAATGCTTTATATTATTGTTGTTGTAACTATGACAGCTTCAAATATGTGGGCACTGGTTCAAACAGATGTCAAACGTATGCTTGCTTACTCTTCAATTTCACATGCTGGTTTTGTTATGGCAGCAATTTTAATTGGAACGACACAAGCAAACTCTGCACTTTTCTTGTACTGGATACTTTTTAGTTTTACAAATCTTGGATCATTTTCAATGCTTTGGATGTCAAGACAAAAACATCTTCCAGATCACCAAAGTTCGGATCACTCATATGATAAATTTGCAGGTATGATTAAAACAGCACCAGTTGCAGCAGTTATTATGGCACTATTTATGTTAAGTCTAGCAGGCTTACCACCTTTTGCACTTTTCTGGGGTAAACTTTATATGATCTCTTCAGCCGTAACAGGTGGCTTTACTATTTTAGCACTCATTATGGCACTTAACTCTGCAATAGCAGGTTACTATTACTTAAAATTGATTGTTTATATGTTTATGAAAGAACCAGTTCAAGGTAATGATGGTGAGATTTATGTTTCAAATGCTACATTAGCACTGAAAACTATCATCGGAATCGCTGCTATAGGAACTATATTTGCTTTTGCTGCGATAAACCCACTTTTGGAGTTCATTACAGCTTTTGTATATAACAGTGGTTACTAAATAAATATATCTACTTACTAAAGGAGAAGAGCATTTGTACAAATACATAATACTCTTAGCCTTTATCTTTCTTAACTCTTTTGCACTAGAGATTTCTATCGACAGTGCAAAAGATGACTTCATTAAATACTCTGTACTTAATATTTCTGACAAAGATAACTTTATATGCGAAGCTCTCAAGGATGAGTTTGGTGAGACAAAAGAGGTCATTTGTGCATTTTCAAAAAAACCATCTCGAAATATTCAATATATTCAAAATGATTTTTTCAAAGTGAACAGTTTTTTTAAAAAAGATACTTTTTTTGTTGCAATAAAACCATATTATAAAATAAAACTTATTGCTGAGATATTCAATCTGACAGAAGATGATACTGTTTTTTCAGCTGATGTTAAAATAGCTAAACATTGGAGTATCATAGGTTTTAAAGATAAATTTCCACTTATTAAAGATGAGGAGGAGTATTCTGCTTTAGCAATTAATTTTCCTTTTTATCTTGATGAGGATAAATTACCATATGTTGGGAGTTTAGATTTAAAAGGTAATCCTGTACATATTAAAAAAGTTGAAGATGTAACAGAGTATCTAAAAATAAAAAAATATTTTTCTAAAAAGATGTATGATGAATCACTTGAATTAATTGATGAAGTACTACAAACATATCCGCACACACTTTTTAAATCTGAACTTATTTATTATAAAATCAGAGTGTATGATCGCTTGAAAGATTATGAAAATGTCATTAGTAATGCAAAAGAGTTTTTGCGTGAGTACTCTTCAGATGAGAATATTCCAGAAGTACTTTCATTGATTGCAAAAGCATATGCAAAGATTGGTCAAAACAGTGATGCAGATTATTTCTTTGACAGACTCTTTAGTGAGCATAAAGGGAATGTATATGCACAGTGGGGGTATATCTATAAAGGAGAGATGCTTGAAGATTCAGGAGGGAATAAAGAAGCCATAAAATATTATAAAAAAGCTCTTTATAATACTAAAAATTTAGAAGTTGCCGCTTCAGCTGCTTATCATCTTACAAATATTTTTCTTGATGATAAGCCAAAAATTGCAGCTAAGTATGCAATGAAGATTATTAGTGCAAAACCAGACTTTTTTATGCAAAATGTTAAAAACTCTATGGATATGATGCAAAAACTGGCATCAGCTGGTGAGTATAAAACAGCAGCAGCAATAGCACATGTGATGTTAAATGCTATGGGACCTACATATGATGAGTATGAAGAATTATTACGTAACAGAGCTGTTTGGCTTTCAAAAACTGATGATAAAAAAGCAGCATTACAGGCTCTTAATGATTATATAAAGAAATTTCCAGATGGTGATTATATAGATGAGATTCAAACAATTAAAGATGGCCTCTTTTTTGAAAATGAAGAGCTTAATGCTTCTGCACGCCTAGCTCAGTACAATAAACTTATACAAGAGTACAGTGGTGATGTAATTGCTGATAAAGCCTTGTATGAAAAAGCAAAACTTCTTTTAAAAGAGAAAAAATATGAAGATGTTTTAGCATTACAAGAGCAACTTGAAGCACTTAAGAGTGAAAAATTTAATGATATAGACAGTATCATAAAAAAAGCAGCTATTGGCTTAATGGAACGTTCACTACAAGAGAAAAACTGTAAAAATGTACTTGATATTGCACATGATTATAATGTAACACTCTCTGATAGCTGGGATGATGGAATATACAGTTGTGCAATGAAGGGTGGTGATTTTCAACTTTCAAAAGAGATAGCATCAAAAAATTTACAGTCTAAAAGTCTTACAGAGAGAAAAAAATGGCTCTATAGATATCTAAAAATTGATTTTGAAACAGGAAATTACACTGAAGTTGTAGATGTTGCTAAAGATCTAATAGCACTTATTGATGATATTAAAAAATCACCATATAAGGATGTTTATAGATATCTCTTTGATGCATATGAGCGCTTAGGACAAAAAGAGAATATGATGCAGGCTATGGCTAAAATTGAAGATATATTTGGCCTCAGTTACAAAGATATAGATAGATATGTAGCAATGGTTACTTTAGGCAGTGAATTAAAAGATGATAATATTATTATAGATTACGCTTCAAAAGTTATGCAAATTCAACAGAGATCTGATTCTTATGCTCAGAGTCCTTATATAGAGTTTACACTTTATAGTGCTTATATGAATAAAAAGGACTATAATAAAGCTTTAAAGGTAATTGTATCACTTGATAAAGTTACTTTAACAAAAGCGCAAAGAGCTCGACAAAAATATCTTTTAGGAATGGTGCTGAGTAAGCTTTGGAAAGATAGTGAGGCTAAAAAAGCATATAATGAGGCGATAAAAGCGGATCCAGATTCTGCATGGGCAAAACTAGCAAAATCTGCTCTCTCGATTTAAAAGGCTCTTTATAGAGCCTATAATAAGAGTTATAACTCTAAACAATCACTGATACTATAAAGTCCTGCATCTTTATCTGCAAGCCATTTACCAGCACGTAATGCACCTTTGGAGAAGGTATTGCGTGAGGTTGCTGTATGATTTAGTTCGATAAACTCTCCATCATTATAAAAGCCTACTGTATGACGACCAACGATATCTCCACCACGAAGGGCCATAACAGCTATTTCATCTTTCGTTCTTTCACCAATATTACCATCACGCCCACTAACACGTACTTTATCTATATCTAGTCCTCTTCCACGTGCTGCTGACTCACTGAGTGTAAGTGCAGTACCACTAGGAGCATCTTTTTTATGTCTGTGATGCATCTCTACGATTTCAATATCAAAACCTTCTAGTGCAGCTGAAGCCTGATATACAAGTTTATTGAGTAGGGCGACACCTAATGACATATTTGTAGCATATAAAACAGGCATAACTTCGCTAGCTTGTTTGAGCAGATTAAGCTGATGTGTTGATAGCCCTGTAGTTCCAATCACTAAAGGTTTAGGTGTTTTAATAGCCTCTTCTAAAAGGATTTCACATGCTTCTGGTAATGAAAAGTCGACAATAATATCACTTGCACTTAAAAATGAGTGCATATCTGATGTAACTAAAACTGAAGGGTCAATTGCAAAGTCTAGAGAATTTCTTACATAAACAGCGCTTAAACTCATACCATCTGTAGATTTTAAATCTTCTATAAGTAACTTACCAACACGACCACTTGCCCCAAATACACCAACTTTAATATCTGCCATATAATTTCCTTTAATTTAATAGTTCATCAACATAAGCAATTGCAGCAATTCCTGCAACTGCACCATCACCTGCAGCACTTACAACTTGCTTTGGTGCTTCTATACGCATATCTCCCGCAGCAAAAAGACCAGGAGTTGAAGTTTTCATACTCAAATCTACAATAACTTGACCTTGATCATTGACATCACATAAAAAACTACCATCTTCTTGGATAAGTGTTTGATTATTGACATCATTACCTACAAAAACAAAAACTCCTGGTACTTCAATATCACGAAGATTACCATTTTTATCTTTTACTCGAACACCTGTAACACCCATATTGTCACCATACACTTCATCAGGAACAGAGTTAAGAATAAGCTCTATTTTGTCATTTTCTTCTACACGTTTTACAGTGTTTGGTGCTGCTCGAAAAGAATCACGTCTATGGATAAGGTAGACTTTAGAACAGATCTTAGCAAGGTAGAGTGCTTCTTCAAGTGCAGTATCACCACCACCTATAACAGCTACCTCTTTGCCTTTGTAAAAAAATCCATCACAAGTTGCACAGGTACTTACTCCTTTACCAAAGAATTCATCTTCGCCTTTAAACCCTGCACGTCTTGGTGATGATCCTGTACATACAATCACAGAGTGAGCATGTGTTAGTGTATCATCGCTCATAATAATTGAGAAGATATCTCCATCTTTACGGATCTGTTTTACCTCCACCATTTCATGTTTAAGACCAAATTTTTGGCACTGCTGGGGCCATGGCATCATCAAATCCATTCCTGTAATATCACCGGTTACTCCCGGATAGTTTTCTATTTCAGAGCTTTGTGTGATCTGTCCACCTGGCATACCTTTTTCAAACATTGTGACATTTTCAAGTCCACCACGCGTAGTATAAAGACCTGCAGTAAGTCCTGCCGGACCTCCACCAACAATTGCACAATCTAAAATATTGCTCATATTCACTCCTTTTATAGGTTTTTTATCTCTTGTGTCAAAGCATCAAGATTATCAAGTTTACGTATCATACTATCTTGTTTATAAAGAGACTCTTTGATTCTTTTTATAAAGAAAATGGATGGAACTTCATAAATATTAAATCTCTGTATAAACTTTAAAGATGTGTTTGTACCTGAACGTAAAAAGCGTGTTGTTTTTGAATTTACTCGTACTTTATTATAGTAGTCTATAGCTATGATTGGATTGTTGAGATTTAAATGTGCTAGTTTTTCCATACTCCCTTTATTGCGTGAGGAGTAAAACACTACAATGTACTTCTCTTTTTGAGGGATGAAGATATCACTTTTTTCATAAAAAGACCAATCTTTAAAGTTTATGAATTTATATTCTGAAAATTTGTAGTTGAAGTAAGCAAAGGCACCAGCTATCATAGCCGCACCAAAGAAAGAAGCTAAAAGTGTGGAGAGAGAGAAGAGGCTTTTGCCTCCCTTTCTTGCCACCTTTTAAGACCTAAAATTACGCTAAAAGAGCGTCAAGTTTTTGAGCAAATGCATCTTTAGAAGCTGCACCTACCATTTGGTCAACGAGTTCACCATCTTTGAAGAACATTACAGTCGGAATAGAACGGATACCATATTTTACAGCAATCTCTTGCTCTTCATCAGTATTTACTTTACAAATTTTTGCTTTTCCGTCATAGTCTTCAGCTAACTCTTCGATAACTGGAGCAATCATACGACATGGCCCACACCATGGAGCCCAAAAGTCTACTAGTGCTACACCTTCAGCTAGTGTTGCTTCTAAATTATCATTAGTAAGTTCAATATATTTACCCATTAGGATTTCCTTTTTTATTATTGTTTGGAGGTATTATACAAGTGCAATTATTAATTATAACTTTAGGTTTTATATAACTTAGTTTATAGTTTTTCTTTTTTAGAAAAAATTAGCGAAAAAGTTTCAATTTACTCATAGTATTGCTTTGTATAATTCTGCAAAAATTTATCTGCAAAAATTTAGAACAGGAGTCTTTTGTGGAACTAAAGATAACAGATGGAGAACTTGGAATTCGTCCTCCAGTGGCTAAACCACATCCCGGCTTTTTTCATGAAGTAGGAGAAAAACGTTTTCGTAAACTTGTTAATGATCATTATGACTCTATAAAAACAAGTGATATTGCATTTTTATTTCCTGTATTTGATGATGATGATTTTGCTGAAGCTCAAAAACATGCAGCAGATTTTTTGATTGAGATCTCAGGTGGACCTGATTATTTTACACAGAGTAGAGGAGAGCATCAAATGGTTGGACGTCATGCTCCTTTTCGCATAGATGAAAAGGCAAGACATGTATGGTTGGAACTTTACCAACCATTACTTTATAAATTAGAAGAGGAAGGTATATCTGTAGAGTACATAGAATCTTTTTGGAACTATCTCAATATATTTTCTATGTGGGTAATCAATACACCAACGCAAGAGCACTAAAGTTTTATGAACTTACGTTCTTTGTCTATAAAGTAGGCACACTCTGTATAGCCTGTCTCTTGAACTAGTTGCATAACTTCTTTATTAAAAAGTCCTACTTGCTCAGGTTTATGAGCATCAGAAGAGAGTGTTATTGGAATTCCCATTTTATAGGCTTTTTGAAGCAGTTCAGAAGATGGATAGGCTTCTTGAACTGGTTTTCTATATCCAGCTACATTGACTTCTAATACCATCTCATTTTCTTTAATAGCTTCAAGAGCATTGTGTGCAATTTTTACGATCTCTTTGTTTGGCATAAAATTAAAAACTTTAATGAGATCAAGGTGACCAACTACATCAAAAAGTTTGCTGTTTGCCATAGCCTCTATCGTGTCAAAGTATTTCTGCCACACTTCATCTACATCTTGCTCCTGCCATCTTCCGATAAATTCAGGATTGTCAAAGCCCCAACCCTCTAAAAAATGGACAGACCCAATAAGATAGTCAACATCTGCTTCAAGAACACGTTGGTCCATATGGCCTGGAAGATAGTCAACTTCATAAGCAAGAAGCACAGTTATTTTCTCTTTATAACGCTTCTTCGCATCTTTGACAGCTTGTTCATAAGTTTGCATATCTTCAAATTTCATGCGGTATGCAGGATCAAAATCCATGGGTGCGTGATCGGAAAAACCAAAGAGTTTAGTTCCCTGTTTTATCGCAGCTTCAATGTACTCATTTATCTCCCCCTCTGCATGATTACAAAGTGGTGTATGGTTATGTAAATCTACAATCATTTTTTCTCGAATTTATTTATTTTATGCTATTATAGTGATATTTAATAAACTAGACGAATTTTGATGATGGAGCGCCTTTATGACACAAGAAGAATTAGATGCATTGATGAGTGGTGACATTGATATGGATGAACTCTCTGAAGAGCCAGAAACCGAAGAGAGTACAGCTTCTCAAGAGAGTGGAGAAGCCGAGATAGATTCGGCTGATATTTTGGAAGAAAATATAAAATCTGCAAAATTACCATTACCTGCAACTGAAGAGAATAAAATGGTGCATCAGCTTGATGATGTGACAAAAGAGTCTGAAGAAAAAGCAAGTGAGATTTTTGATATCATTGAAACTATTAGTAATGATTTAATGGAAAAAGAGGAGAACTTGAACGCGGTGGTTGAAGTCTTAAACTCTAATGTAGAGCTCTTTGAAAAACTTCTTGCAAAATTTCCTGATGTTGCAACATTTAAAGCGCAATTAGAACTCAATAAAAAAGCTCTTGATGATACAAATCAAACTTTAGAAATTCTACAAAACAGTGGTGACTCCATCATGACTGTGATGGATATAATGCAGTATCAAGATATCCACAGACAAAAAATTGAACGTGTTATCAATGTTATGCGTGCTCTTTCTAAATATATGAACACTCTTTTTGAAGGTAAAGTTGAGGATGAAAAACGTGTCTCTTCAGCAACACATATTCATGGTGATACACATAATGATGTAGCATCTACTGAAGATATCGAAGCGCTTCTTGCGCAGTTTGGAAATTAATGAAAAAAGTTGAACTGTTATCTCCTGCTGGGACATTAGAAAAATTGAAAATTGCATTTGATTATGGTGCAGATGCTGTATATGGTGGAGTAAGTCATTTTTCACTTAGAATTAGAAGTGGAAAAGAGTTTACCTTTGAAGATTTTGAAGAGGGTATAAACTATGCTCACGCAAGAGGAAAAAAGGTCTATGCAACTATTAATGGTTTTCCATTTAATTCTCAACTTGGACTTCTTAAAAAGCATATCTTAAAGATGGCAGAACTTAAGCCCGATGCATTTATTGTTGCAACGCCTGGTGTTTTAAAACTTGCTCATGAACTCGTCCCTGATATGCCACTGCATCTTTCTACTCAGGCTAATGTTATGAATGTACTGGATGCTCAAGTTTACTACGATATGGGAGCGACACGTATTATTACTGCTCGTGAGATCTCTTTAAAAGATCTCAAAGCTATCAAAGAGGAACTACCTGAGTTAGAACTTGAAGTATTCGTACATGGTTCTATGTGTTTTGCATACTCTGGACGTTGTCTCATCTCAACTTTGCAAAGTGGTCGTGTACCCAACCGTGGAAGTTGTGCCAATGATTGCCGTTTCCCGTATGAAATTTATGCGGCAAATCCTGAGACGGGAACACTCTTTAAACTTGAAGAAGAAGAGGGTATAGGAACTTATATTATGAATTCAAAAGATCTTAATCTTGCTTCACATATGCAGGAGATCTTAGACTCTGGTGTGGTTGATAGTGTAAAAATCGAAGGTCGTACAAAGACAGCTTATTATGCTGCCGTTACTGCAAAAGCTTACAGAATGGCTATTGATGATTATTATGCTGATAAATTAGACTCTACAAAATATCAGTATGAGTTAGAGTCACTTCAAAATCGTGGCTATACGGATGCATATCTTGTCTCACGCCCTTTTGAAAAGCATGATACACAGTCACTTGACTTTACAATGCAACTTGGAACACATCAGGTTACAGGTGTTACCAATGAAGAGGGTACACACTATATGTGTAAATTTACAACACGTCCTGGTGATGAACTTGAGGTTGTTGCTCCACTTGATGCGAAGATAGAACTGGTTGATAATGAGATTGGTACGACCTATGAAAAAGATGGACAACTCTACTTACAATTTAAACAGTTAAAAGCTCAAAATGGCAAGATATGGGAAGCTGTTCACAGTGGTAATATTAATCCTATTGAATTACCTACAAAATTTCCATCATTTACATTTTTTAGAATTCCAGCACATCCTGATATGGGGACTAATCCGAAAAGTTGAATAAATGTCAAATATAATTAAAGAAGAAGTCTCATGGTTGAGACAACTTTTAGACAATCCTCATATCGGTATTTTAGTAACAGATTTGAATCGAAAGATTATCTTTGTAAATAGTCATCTCTGTAAAAAAATTGGTTATACATCAAAGGAACTTATAGGTCAAGAGGCAAGTATTTTTCATACCAGTAGTGAATCATATGAGCATTTTTTTGAACTTGCAGTAAAGTTTGTACAAAAAGGTAGACATATTAGTATAGATTATCCTGCACGGAATAAAGATGGTCATATGATGTGGGTAACTATTTCTGGAAATCTTTTACATCAAGGTGATGAGGTTTTATGGAGCATTGTTGATATAACAGATAGGGTTGAGAAAGAAAAAGAGATAAAAACCCTTAAAGAGCGTATGGAAATAGCACTTTCTGGTTATAGTGCAGGTGTGTGGGAGTGGAATGTTACAAAAGGAACTGTTTTCGCTTCTTCAGAATGGAAACAGATGCTTGGGTTTACAAATGACGAACTCCCAAGTGATCTTTCTTCTTGGATGCAACGAGTTCATCCTGATGATATGAAAGAAGTTATGGAATATGTTGAAAATTCTATACAAAAGCATGAAAGAAGACTTGAAAATATTCATCGCCTTTTACATAAAAATGGAGAATGGATATGGATATTAGGACGTGCTACAGTTATTTATGAAGCTAATGGTGAGATTCGAATTGTTGGGATTCATACAAATATCACTAATCAAAAAAAGATAGAGACTAAACTTGCTGAGCAAAAAAAACAGTTAGAGTATTTGGCACATCATGATGTGCTAACTGATCTGCCAAATCGCCTGTTATTTAATGAAAAATTAAAAAATGTTATTGATAGATCGAAGGATGAAACAGTTGCTCTTGCAATTTTATTTATAGATTTAGATCATTTTAAAGAGATAAATGACTCTTTTGGTCATGATACAGGAGATGCTGTTTTACAGATAGTTACAAAAAAGTTTCTAGAGTCAGTTGATGAGCGTGTTACACTCTCACGATTGGGTGGTGATGAGTTTGCAATTTTGTTAGAAGGCCTTACCGGGAGAGAAGATGCTGCTATGAATGCACAAAAGATAGTTGATATTTTTAAAAATCCTATTTTATATGATGGATATCCTTTTTATCTCTCATGTAGTATTGGTATTAGTCTTTATCCGGAGGATGATGATGACGCAATTAATCTTTTAAAGTATGCAGATACAGCAATGTATAAAGCTAAAGAAAATGGTAGAAATGGATATGCTTTTTATCAAGAAGAGATGACACAAGTAGCCTTAAAACGTGTTATAGTCGAAACAGAACTCAGAAATGCTCTTAAAAAAGAGAATGAATTAGTTGTCTATTTTCAACCACAATTTAATGCACGAAAAAATTCTCTTATGGGCATGGAAGCTCTTGTTCGATGGGAACATCCACATGCCGGTTTCTTAACACCTGATAAATTCTTATCTGTTGCTGAACTTTCTGGCCTAATTGTAGATATTGATAGATATATGATAAAAAAAGCTATAAAACAGATTGTAGTATGGAATAAAGCAGGGTATAAGCCTGGAACTCTTGCATTAAATATTTCAGTACAACAACTCTTGAAAGATGATTTTATAACTTTTGTAAAATCTGTTTTACAAGAAAATGGATGTAAGCCTGAATGGTTAGAGTTTGAACTTACTGAAAGTGGATTGATGAAAAATCCTGCAGATGCAATAAAAATTTTGCAAGAGTTAAATAATCTTGGTATAGAACTTGCCGTAGATGATTTTGGTACAGGCTATTCGTCACTTTCTTATCTTAAAAAATTACCTATAAATAGATTGAAAATTGACAAATCTTTTGTAGATGATCTTCCAAATGATGAAGAAGATGCTGCTATTACAAAGGCTGTTATTGCTCTCGCAAAGAGTTTAAATTTGAATGTTATCGCAGAGGGTGTCGAGACTATAGCTCAAAAAGATTTTTTACTTAATAATGGATGTGAAAAGATACAAGGTTATCTCTACTCTAAACCAATTTCATCAGAGCAGATGGAAGAGATGCTTTTAAAAATAAAATGATATAATTGCAACATTAATTTTTAAGGGAAAAAGTATGAAATTTGTTTCAATTATCATAGGCTCTAAGAGTGACTATGAGGTGATGAGGTCGTGTTCTGATACACTGGAGAGTTTTGGCGTAAACTATGAGATGATTATCTCTTCAGCACATCGCTCACCAGAGAGAACAAAAGAGTATATAGAAGAAGCAGAGAAAAAAGGAGCGCAGGTATTTATTGCTGCTGCTGGTATGGCTGCGCATTTAGCGGGTGTTTTATCATCTAAAACTGTAAAACCTATCATTGGTGTTCCAATGTCAGCTTCAGCACTTAGTGGTATCGATGCACTGCTTTCAACGGTTCAAATGCCTGCTGGTATGCCAGTTGCTACTGTTGCTATTGGAAAAGCAGGAGCAATCAACTCTGCATATCTTGCAATGCAGATCTTAGCTCTTGATAATGAAGAGTTGGCTATTAAACTTAAAGAGGATCGTATTGCAAAAGCAAAAAAAGTTGAGATGGACTCTTTAGAGATAGAGACTATTATAAAATAGTCTAAAAAAGCAGGAGAAAATAATGAAGTGGATGAGTGAAGACGAATACAGTGAGCTTACAGGCTTGGAATTGTCAGCAATTGATGATTTGATAGAGCGTGGTAAACTAACTGTAAAAGTTGAAGATGGTATACGCTATATCGATCCGTCAAAAGGTGCCACAGAAGTTATTGTCCCTGTAAAACTTAATGAACTGAGTGAAAAGAACAAGCATGAGATGCTTGTTCAGCCTGAATTTGTTGAAAAAACGATTGGAACAATCATCAATCTTCATGAGAAAGTTCTTGATGCAAAAGATGAAACACTTGAAGCTGTACGCACTGAAAATGAATTCTTGCGTGAGGCTTTAGCATCGCTGCAAGAACTTTATGATGAAGATAGAAAAACAATTCATACATTGCAAGAACAACTGAAACTTTCACAGCAAGAGGTAGAGTTTATGCGCCGTAAGTATAAACTGATGTGGAATAAAGCTATCGAAGAACATACAGACAAGAAAGCATGAAGATAGCTGAGGAGTGTGTCGGTTGTATTATCAACCAAAGTATTAAAGTTGCAGATGCAATCGATGCAGATGAATCTCTCAAAGAGGAACTTAGCTCTACTGTAGAGAAAATGAGTCAAGAGTTTTCCTTTGAACTATCTCCTCCAGAAGTCGCTTCTGATGTTTATGAAAAAATGGCTGAGATTGCAAATAAAGAAGATTTATATGATGAAATAAAGCAGCTATCAACAGAAAAAGCACGCTCGTTTATACCAATTTTAACAACAAGACTTCAAAAATCTTCGAATAAACTTCTGACTGCTACAAAGATAGCTGTTGCAGGAAATGTTATAGATTTGGCTGCAGCTGTTGAGTTTGATCTTCAAGAAGAGCTAGAGAAAATCTTTCATACTGAGTTTGCACATAATAATTTTCAAGAGCTCATGCAAGAGTTACAAAAGGCTGAAAAAGTAGTTATTCTCGGTGATAATGTGGGAGAGCATATTTTTGACCATCTTTTCATAGAGGTTTTAAAAGAACTTTATCCTAAAGTTCTTTTTTCTTATATGGTTCGAGGAAATCCAATCATCAATGATGTTACACTGAAAGAGGCTCATGAAGCTGGATTTGATACGCTATGTGAACTTGTTGATAGTGGTGTGAACACTCCTGGATTTGCCTATAATCGTGCTAATGCTTATGCAAGGAAACTCTTTGATGAAGCAGACTTGGTTATTAGTAAGGGGATGGGGAATTATGAGTGCCTCTCTCCTTCACATAGAAAGAATATCTGCTTTTTGCTCAAAGTAAAGTGTGAAGTGGTTGCACACTCTTTAGGACAAAGTGTAGGTGATATCATCTGCAAACTCGTTTAAATAGTAGAAAAGTCTCTTTAGATATAATACAAAAAATAAAATAAGGCAAGATATATGATAACTTTTAGTGAGATGTTACTTAAATTACAAGAATTTTGGATGAAACAGGGATGTAATATTGTTCAACCCTATGATATTCCAGCAGGGGCAGGAACATTTCATCCTGCTACTTTTCTTCGCTCACTAGACTCAACTCCATGGGCTACTGCTTATGTTGCTCCTTCACGCAGACCGACAGACGGACGTTATGGAGAGAATCCAAACAGACTTGGAAGCTATTACCAGTTTCAGGCTATTATTAAACCCTCTCCAGACAATATTCAAGAGCTCTATCTGCAATCATTAGAGTATTTGGGATTGGATGTAAGTAAGCACGATATCCGCTTCATTGAAGATAACTGGGAATCTCCGACGCTTGGTGCATGGGGACTTGGATGGGAAGTATGGCTTAATGGCATGGAAGTGACACAGTTCACTTACTTTCAACAAGTTGGAGGAATTGAGTGTTCGCCGGTAACTGCTGAGATTACATACGGAACTGAGCGTCTTGCGATGTATCTACAGGGTGTAGATACTGTTTTTGATATTGTATGGAACATTGCACCTGATGGAAGCAAGACATACTATAAAGATGTCCATAAAGAGAGTGAGATTGAGTTCTCTAAGTACAACTTTGAAGTAGCAGATACTGCTATGCTTTTTGAAGAGTTCAATGCTAAAAGTGCTGAGTGTATGCGAACTTTAGAGGCTGGACTTCCTCTGCCGGCATATGATCTGTGTATGATGGCTTCTCATGTCTTTAATGTTTTAGATGCAAGAAAAGCTATTAGCCAGACAGAGCGTCAAAACTACATCTTAAAAATCCGTGAACTCTCACGTGGCTGTGCAG
>Ga0256843_1001530_pt1 | contig 18060 bp, 21 predicted proteins | sample AlvinellametaG_FD_191572 | JGI IMG/M metagenome (GOLD analysis project Ga0256843, IMG submission 191572) | Pompeii worm associated microbial communities from hydrothermal vent at the East Pacific Rise, Pacific Ocean - Alvinella | ecosystem: Host-associated > Annelida > Integument > Unclassified ... | reverse complement strand
CGCGAAGGTCAAACATTTCGATCGCTTCCGCCTTGTTTCTGTCGAGGACGCCGGTGATTCTGTCTAGTCGTTCTTGCACATAAGTTCCTTATAATAGTTTTCGATCTCCCGCCGCACCGCGTCGGGAATCAGATGGGTTTTTTTCTGCGCGCGCAGTTCGGTCGAGCTGACGTCGATGTCGACGTCGAGGTTCTGCAGCATTCCGGCCCCTTCATGCCCCCGCCGGTTCGCGACGACCCAGGTGACCAGGCTGTCGAGCGCGGGGAAGCTGTGCCACTGCGAGAGCGTGTCGAGATTGTCGGCGCCGATGATCAGATAGATCCGGGGATCGATGCTTCGGAAGTGCCGGACCGTTTCGACGGTCGGGACCGGACGCTCCTGCCGGATCTCGTAGTCGCTGACTTCGACCCTGGGCTCGTCCGCGAAAACCTTCCGCAGCCATTGCAGCCGTTTTTCGGCCGGGGCGCGGGTGCCTTTCTTGAAAGGATTGACCCAGGCGGGCACGACATACAGCCGGTCGACCGGCAGCTGCCGGAGCGCCTCCCTGACGACCGCGACGTGACCGGCGTGCGGCGGATCGAAGGAGCCGCCGAAGATCGCGATTGCCATGGCGCCCTCTTTTTAACGAAATTATATCTAAGCTTCGGTAAAATCGTTCCTACTGATTTTAAACATTAAGGATAGCGTTATATGGAGCTTTTGAACATCAAAGACCTCGATCTGGCCGACAAGAAGGTGTTTATCCGGTGTGACTTCAACGTCCCGCTGGACGAATTCGGAAACATCTCCGACGACCGCCGTATCCGTTCGGCGATCGCGACGATCAACTACTGCCTGGATCAGGACTGCGCCGTCATTCTGGCGACGCACATGGGACGTCCCAAAGGCGAGGTCGATCCGCGCTATTCCCTCGAACCGGTCCGCCTGCGCCTGCAGCAGCTGCTCAAGCGCAACGTGACACTGGCCAAAGATGTCGTGGGGCCGGACGCGACGCAAAAGGCGAAGGAACTGCAGCGTCATGAGGTGCTGCTGCTCGAAAATCTCCGTTTCGAAAAAGGCGAAACGAAGAACGACGAAACGTTCGCCGAAAAACTCGCGGACATGGCGGAGTTCTACATCAACGACGCTTTCGGCGTCAGCCACCGTGCCCACGCCTCGGTCGAGGCGATCACCCGCTTTTTCGACAACGAACACAAGGCGGCGGGATTCCTGCTGCAGAAAGAGATCCGTTTTTTCGGTGCGCTGATCAAAAAACCGGTCCGTCCTTTCGTGGCCATCGTCGGCGGCAGCAAGGTTTCGGGCAAACTCGAAGCGCTCATCAATCTGCTGCCGCGCGTCGACAAGATCATCATCGGCGGAGGAATGGCGTTTACCTTTCTCAAGCAGATGGGTTACGACGTCGGCAACTCGCTGGTCGAGGACGATCTGCTTGAAGAGGCGCAGCACATTATGGACGAAGCGCGTCGCCTTCGTGTGAAGTTCTATCTGCCGGTGGATGTCGTTGCGGCGCAGACGTTTGCCGCGGACGCGGTCAGCAAGCTGGTTTCGGCCCAGGAAATCCCGCAGGGCTGGATGGGCCTCGACATCGGTCCGGCGACGGTGCGGCTGTACCGGGAAGTGCTCAACGACGCCCAGACCATTCTCTGGAACGGACCGATGGGCGTTTACGAGATGGAACGTTTCGCGCGCGGTTCGACCAAGATCGCCCACTTCGTCGCCGACTCCTATGCGACGACCGTCGTGGGCGGAGGCGATACCGCCGATCTCGTCCAGCGTGTCGGAGTGGACGAAGAGATGACTTTCATTTCGACCGGAGGGGGTGCGTCGCTCGAACTGCTCGAAGGCAAGGTCCTTCCGGGTGTCAAGCCTTTGATCGTAAAGGAACTCGATTGATCGTCGCGGCCAATTTCAAAACCAACCATACCCGGTCTTCGACGGCGGCATATCTCGAAAAGGTGTCCCGGTTCGTCGAAACGGAAGCAAAAGCGCAGACCGTGATGGTTTTTCCTCCGGCGACGGCGCTGACATCCGGAAACGAAGCCGTGACGGTCGGCGCACAAAACGCCTGGCCGGCGGAAAACGGGGCTTTTACCGGAGAGATCGGTACGCAGCAGCTTGACGAATTCAAAATCCGCACCGTTCTGATCGGACATTCGGAACGCCGTCACATCCTCGGAGAATCGCAGGAACTGATCGCCCGGAAGTTCGCCTTTTTCAAAGAGCGCAACTACCGCATCGTCTACTGCATCGGCGAGCCGCTGGAGGTCCGGGAAGAAGGCAGCGAGGCGCTGATGGCCTATCTCGCCGACCAGTGCGAGGGAATCGATCTGAATTATCCGGACCTCGTCCTGGCATACGAGCCGGTCTGGGCGATCGGGACCGGGCGCGTACCGGAGCTTCGCGAAATCGAACTCATTCACGGCGCCCTGGCACAGCAGACGAAAGCGCCTCTGCTTTACGGCGGCAGTGTCAAAGTCGCCAATGCCGCGCAGATTCTGGCGCTTGAAAACGTCGACGGGGCGCTGATCGGCAGCGGGGCGCTCGATGCGGACGACTTCTGTGAGATCATCCGTATCGCCGAGGGTCTGAGCAAATAATTTTATAGACAGCATATATAATCAATCTAAAGGAGAGTGGAAAGATGATAATGAAGGGAAAAAAAGGGCTGATCGTCGGATTGGCGAACGACAAGTCGATCGCTTACGGGATCGCGAAAGCCTGCCATGCACAGGGGGCGGAACTGGCGTTCACCTATCTGAACGATGCGCTGAAAAAGCGGGTCGAACCGATCGCGAAGTCCTTCGGATCCGAAGCGGTTTACGAACTCGACGTTTCCAACCCCGAGCACATGGACGCGATCGCCGGCATGGTCGAAAAGGATTTCGGCAAGATCGATTTCCTGGTCCACTCCGTCGCGTTCGCTCCGAAGGAAGCGCTGACCGGCGAGTTCATGAAGACGACCAAAGAGGCTTTCAATATTGCGATGGAGATCTCCGTCTACTCTTTGATCGATCTGACGAACAAACTCGAACCGGTCCTCTCGGACGACGCTTCCATCCTGACTCTCAGCTATCTCGGCGGGCCGAAATACATCCCCAACTACAATGTCATGGGTGTCGCCAAAGCGGCGCTCGAATCGACGGTGCGCTACATGGCGGTCGACCTCGGACGCAAAGGCCAGCGGGTCAACGCGATCAGTGCCGGGCCGATCCGGACGCTGGCCGCGGCAGGCATCGGCGATTTCAAGGCGATCCTGAACTGGAACGAGGTCAACGCTCCGCTGAAGAAAAACGTGACCATCGACGAAGTGGGTAATTCCGCGATGTATCTGCTCAGTGATCTCGCTTCGGGCGTGACGGGAGAAGTCCATTATGTGGATGCCGGCTACAATATCATGGGGATGGCCGCCGTCGAAAAAAACGACGAAGGCAAAACGGTCTACTGCTGGGACAACGTCCGCTGAACCCCGAAGGCTGCCGGACGAACGTCACCGATGTTTCAGGCTTTTTGACGCCTAACGTTCCCCGTTTCCGATGCCGGGCATCCGGTTGAGCTCTTCGACATGCGACGGCCGGCTTTCGGCGTCCTTTTCGCTGTCGAGGTATCTGCCCCATTTGTCGATATAGTGCTGGAGCGCTCCCCCGCTTTTTCCGTTCCCTTCCGGCCGGGAGGAAGAAGCGGCAGGAACCGCCGTCCTTTCCTCCGGCGTTTTTTTGTCCGTTTTTTCAGCCGGGGTTGTCGCGGCGGTCTCTTTCGTCGCCGGTTCCCACTCCTCTTTTTCCCAGCGTTCGTAACTTCGTTGAAGGTAACCCGGCCTGTGCTGGGTCGGTGAAACGGTATTGAGTGCCGGGTTGTCGGAGGGAGGCGGCATGGAAGATTCCGTCGAAGGCGAAGACGGTGCGGCACACCCCCAGAAAAAGAGGAGACTTACATTATAGAGAAGAGTGACGGGTCGCATGATTTTCCTTTGCCGAAACTTTGCTGTCATAGTTAAATATGATAACACTTTTATGGAAGGCAGTCCATATTGTGAAAAGAATCCGGGCATTATATCACACAGATATCAAGCCCGAAAACAGGGCTTTTCGCCCTTCTGCAGGGGTGAAAAAACTTACAGATATATTTAAGATTCGTATGTTAGAATTGCTACGACGAAACTTAAACATAGGTCAAGCTTAACTTGAAGGAGAATGAATGAAGTTACTGAAGATGAGTCTTGCTGCGGCAATGCTGATGGGTGCGAGCGCGTTCGCGATCGATAATGTAAAGGTCAGCGGTGACGCGAAACTTTACTACGGCACTGACGATGCGAACGATGCGAATCTGTTCAGCAAAGAGGGCGCGTACGGGCAGGCCGCTCTCGGTCTGGGTCTGACTGCGGACCTGGTAAAAGGTGTTTCCGCCGGTGCACACCTCACGGCTCTGAGCACGCTCGGTCTCCAGGGGCAGCTGGTAAACAACGTCTGGGAAAGCACGAACGGACTGGATGACTACTACTGGTTCGACGAAGCGTGGATGGCCGGTACGATCGGCAAGACGACGATGAAAGTCGGTCGTATGGCTCTCGATACTCCGCTGGTCTTCACGGAGACATGGTCTATCGCGAAAAACACGTTCGAAGCGGCGGTTCTCCTGAACCAGGACCTGCCTGACACGACACTGGTCGCCGCCTATGTCGGCGGTACGAACGGCCGCAGCATTCTCGCGGCCGCTCCGGCTGTCGGTGTTGCGAACGTCGTCGGTCCGGTCAACGCAAACGGTACGACGAACTTCGGTCAGTTCTATCAGGGCGCTTACGCGTTCGGTCTCGTGAACAACTCCTGGAAGCCGCTGACGTTCCAGGCATGGTATTATGATGCTACCCGCGTTATCCAGGCTTACTGGCTGCAGGCAGACCTGAACTTCGAAGGTATCCTGGTCGGCGGTCAGTACACAGGACAGGAAGTTCAGGACGCGACGGTTCCGGGTGCGGATTCACAGAGCGCTTTCGCCGGTATGATCGGTTACGAAATGAAAGATCTCCTGACGATCAAAGGTTCCTACTCGTCGACAGACGACAAAGGTCCGATCAACGTAGGCGGCAACCTGATTGCAAGCGGTCAGTCCAAGCTGTATACGGAAGCTTGGTGGAACTACGGTTACATCACTCAGCTTGACACGACGGCTTACAACATTACGCTGACGGCCGATCTGAGCGGTTGGGGCCTCGGTCTTTACTATACAGCGGCAGACCAGTCCAGCGACGCCGGTGACAACGATATGACAGAGTTTACATTCACGGTAGACAAGTCTTTCGGACCGCTGGATACGACACTGGCCTACATCATGACTGATGCCGAAGATCAGAACAACGGTGATTCCTACAACGCTGTTCAGGCGTATCTGACACTCAACTTCTGATTTTCTTTCCTCCCTCCGAAAGGGGAGGAACTTTTTCCCTCTTCTTTTCTGTTTTCTCGATATAATTACCGAAACTCCAAACATCAAAGTGACTTTGTGAAGATTTTCCTGCGAAAAATCGGCTATATCCTTTTAATGCTGATGTTGATTTCCGTCATCTCGTTTCTGGCGATTCATGCGGCGCCGAACAGCTTTCTCAGCGCCGGAGAACTCAACCCGAACATGTCGCCGGAGGCGATAGCCCGCCTGAAAGCGGTCTACGGGCTGGACAAACCGCTGCTGCAGCAATATTCCGACTGGATTATCAATATGCTGCATCTGAATTTCGGTATCTCTTTTGTCAGCGGACAGGATGTCACGGCAGAGATCATGAAGCGTCTTCCCATCACCCTGACGATCAATATCGTATCGATGATACTCGTGTTCGTCCTGTCGATCCGTCTGGGGATCAAAGCGGCGATGCGTTATGAAAAACGGACCGATCATCTTATCCGGCAGTTTTCACTGGTTTCTTTCGCCATGCCGTCGTTTTATCTGGCCCTGCTTCTGATTCTGCTGTTCAGTGTCCGGCTGGACTGGCTGCCGATTACCGGGGTTCATTCCATCGGCATCGAGGAAGGCGGCTTTGGATATTACCTGGATATGGCCTGGCACCTGGTGCTGCCGGTCGGGGTCATGGTCTTCGTTTCGCTCGGCTCCATGATCGTCTATGTGCGTTCGCTGACGCTTGAAATTCTCAAAAGCGACTACTTCTTTTTCGCCCGTTCCCGCAACCTTCCGCCAAAAACCCTGATGCGCCGTTATATTTTTCCCAATTTGATGCCGCCGATCGTGACGCTGCTGGGACTGTCACTGCCGGGGCTGATCGGAGGCAGTGTCATTCTGGAACAGATCTTCGGGATCGAGGGAATGGGGCAGCTGTTCTATCTGAGCGCACTCAGCCGGGACTATCCGGTGATTATGGGGATTCTGATGATCACGGCTTTTCTGACACTGCTGGGCAATATGCTGGCGGATCTGATTTTGCTGAAACTCAATCCGTATGCGGGGAGAGGATAGATTTTACATTCCGTGCACCGCACGGAATGCAGTCATTCGCGATTTGTCATTCGACATTCGGGGGGCGGCCCGGAGAAGTGGACGGATTATTCCCCGAACAGCGCTTCGAGGGAGGAGAGGTCCTCTTTTTTCTCTTCGGCAGGTGTGCCGATTTCGCTTTCACCGCCGCCTTGTTCGACCAGTTCGATGGTGTAGCCCGTCAGCATGGAGGCGAGACGGATGTTGATACCGCTTTTGCCGATCGCCTTGCTCTTCTGATCACTCGGCAGGGTGACGATCGCCTTGGCCTCGCCCTCTTCGTCGTCGGGGTTGCCTTCGACGGTGACGGCGCTGATGATCGCCGGGCTCATGGCGCGGGCGATGAAGAGTTCGGGGACGGTGGTGTACTCGATACAGTCGATGTTCTCGCCCAGCAGTTCGTCGCTGACGGCATTGATACGCACGCCTTTGACGCCGACGGTCGCCCCGACGGGATCGACCTGCGGGTGGGTGGAGAGCAGGGCGATCTTGGCGCGTTCTCCCGGAATGCGGGCGCACTTTTCGACGATGACGAGGTTGTCGTTGATTTCCGGAACTTCCAGGCGCAGCAGCTCTTCGAGGAACTTCGGGGAGGTGCGTGAAAGCTCGATGGAGATGCCGTTGACCTTGTCGATGTTGACCCGGCGCACGACCGCGCGTACCACGTCGCCGACACCGAACTTTTCGCCTTTGATGCGGCTTTTCATCGGCAGAATGGCGCGGACTTCGTCCATTTCGATGTAGGTGTTCTGCTTGCCGTCGACGCGGGTGACGCGGCCGCTGACGATGGTGCCGATCTTCTCTTTGTATTTGTTGTAGAGTTCGTTTTCGACCAGGCGCTGGATATGGAATTCGATCTCGCGGTACAGCGTCGCCGCGGCCGTACGGCCGTGCGATTCGATATCGTGTTCGATCTGGAACTCGTCGCCCACTTCGACGTCGGGATCGACCTCTTCGCGGGCGCGGGTCAGGCCGATGAACGCCTGCGACTCCTCCCCTTCAAGGCGTTCGTCGTCGTCTTCGACAACGGTGATGGTCTGGTACACGCGGATGCTTTTCGTCTCCTCGTCGATTTCGGCGTCGTAGGCGAAATCGGGGTTGATAAGACGTTTCGCGGTCTGGATGAACGCGGTTTTGAGCCCTTCTTTCACGTTTTCGGGAGAGAGCCCCTTTTCGTGGGCGATCGAGTCGATGATATCCAAAATATTTTCCATAAATATCCCTGTCTGGTCGGTTTGTCGTTCTATAAAAAGTGTGTTTTGCGGATTGTTTTTTACAGAAGAATTGTAATTATACCGAAAAGCGGTTAGAAATTCAACTTAATGGATGCTTAACCAAAAGGCGGCTATAATCGCGGCAAATTACAGCGCCGTGTTCAGCGGCGCACGACAGAGAGAAAAGGAAGCGTATGGAACTGAAAACCGCCCGCAGCAATACCAACAAGAAACCGAAAAAAATCGAGCTGAAAAAGATCGAAGACATGGTCGCCAAAGAGGGTTCCGTCATTCTTTATTTCGATCGTGAAAATTCCCACAAGGACCTGCTGGCGTTGCAGGAGCATTTCGAAAACGAGGGCAAAAGCGTCTATCTGCGTGAAGTCCGCTACGGGCTGGCGGACAACGAGTACATGTATGAAGTTCATATTCTCTAAGCGCGGGAAATGAAAAAGCTCTTCATCGAGACGCTCGGCTGCGCGATGAACGTGCGCGACAGCGAACACATGATTGCGGAACTTTCTCGGAAAGAGGAGTACGAGCTCGCCGGCAGCGCGGAAGAAGCGGACCTGATCATCATCAACACCTGCTCGGTACGTGAAAAGCCGGTGCACAAGCTCTTTTCCGAACTGGGGGCTTTCAACAAAAAGAAAAAAGCGGGGGCGAAAATCGGCGTGTGCGGCTGCACCGCTTCGCACCTGGGCGAAGAGATCATCAAAAAAGCGCCCTACGTCAGTTTCGTGCTGGGCGCGCGCAACGTTTCGAAAATCACCGACGTGCTGCACCGCGACAAGGCGGTCGAGACCGAGATCGACTACGACGAGTCTCAGTACGCGTTCGGGGATTTCAGGACCTCGCCGTGGAAGGCGTACATCAACATCTCCATCGGCTGCGACAAACAGTGCACCTTCTGCATCGTTCCCAAAACCCGCGGTGACGAGATCTCCATTCCGGCGGATCTGATCGTGCAGGAAGCGCAGAAGGCCGCCGCCGGCGGGGCGAAAGAGGTCTTCCTGCTCGGCCAGAACGTCAACAACTACGGCCGGCGCTTTTCCGGGGAGCACGAGAAAATCAACTTCACGGAACTGCTGCGCCGCGTCAGCGCCGTCGAAGGGATCGAGCGCATCCGCTTCACGTCGCCGCACCCCTTTCACATGGACGACGAGTTCATCGAAGAGTTCGCGTCCAATCCGAAGGTCTGCAAGTCCATTCACGTTCCGCTGCAGAGCGGTTCGACGAAAGTGCTGAAGGAGATGAAACGGGGCTACACGAAAGAGTGGTTCCTCAACCGCATCGACAAACTGCGGACGATGGTGCCCGACGTCAGTATCAGCACCGACGTCATCGTCGCGTTCCCCGGCGAGACGGAGGAGGATTTCGAGGAGACCCTCGACGTCGTGCGCCGGGCGGATTTCGAACAGATGTTCAGTTTCAAGTACAGTCCCCGCCCCCTGACCGAAGCGGCGGAGTATGAAAATCCGGTGGACCCCGCCGTGGCGAGCGAGCGCCTGAGCCGATTGCAGAAGATGCACGAGGCGATGCTCGACGAGAAATGCAAAAAACACCTGGGACGGACCTATACGGTCTATTTCGAAGAGCTGCGCAACGACGGTTTCGTCGCCGGCCGCAGCGACAACAACACGCTGATCAAGGTCAAGGGCAGCGAAGAGCTGCTCGGGAAGTTCGCCGACGTCCGCGTGACGCAGACGCACCGGATGGTGCAGATCGGCGAGCTGGTCTGAGGCCCGGCGCCGGAAAGGGAGGAGAGCGGTGAACAAGAAAGCGATCCTGCAGAAACTGGCGCTGTGGCTTGTCCCCCCTGTCGGCACGCTGCTGATCCGCTTCATCTACCACACCTCCCGAAAACGTTTTCATATGCCCGAAACAATTCCGCAGGAACCCGTCGTCTTCGCCTTCTGGCACGGGGACCTGCTGATGCAGCCGTATCTCTACTATCGGTTCCGTGAAACGCCGCATGCCAACGTGCTCATTTCGGACCATTTCGACGGCCGTATCATCGCGAAGATCATGGAGTACTTCCGCCTGGGCACGATCCACGGTTCGACCAACCGCAACGCGGCGAAGGTGCTGATCGCGGCGATGCGCTCGCTCAGGGAAGGGTACGACATCGGCATCACCCCCGACGGCCCGCGCGGCCCGCGGCACGAAGTCGCCGACGGCATCGTCGTCATGGCGCAGAAGACCGGGGCGAAAGTGATCGTCTACAACTGTGTGCCCTCGCGTTACTGGCAGCTTTCGAGCTGGGACCGTTTCACGATCCCCAAGCCTTTCTGCACGATGGATTTCTACGCTTCCGAACCGCTGGATCTTTCGGGCATGGAGATAGACGAGGCGAAGGCGCTGGTCAAGGCGAAGCTGACGGAACACGCCCTGCCATGACGGTGAAGGCGCTGCGCGATTACCGTCTCGATTTTCTCGATTACCTTCTCGACATCCGCGGCTATTCCGATCTGACGGTCAAAAGCTACGACGAAGCGCTCAAAGAGGGGCTGGCGCTGATCGAGATCGTCGAAGAGGAAGGGACGACGGTGATCGATCTGATGCCGCTGAGGATGAAGATCGCGTCACAGAAACCGAAAACCGTTTCGAAAAAGGTGAGTGCGTGGCGCAGTTTCGTTTCTTTTATGAAGCTGCAGGGAGAACGGGTGGACCTGCGTTCGGATGAAAGCGTCAGGGTGCCGAAAACCCTGCCGAAACCCGTTTCGCACGGGCACATTCTCGAAGCCCTTTCCCTCGCGGATGAAAAGGAACGTCTGGCAGTGACGCTTCTGTACACGCTCGGTCTGCGAATTTCCGAGCTTTACGCGCTGAAGCTCGCGGACATCTCGGGAGAATGGCTCCGGGTGAGAGGCAAGGGCAAAAAGGCCCGGGATATTCCGCTGATCGAAGCGGCGGCGGCGGCGATCGGTTCTTACCGCAGACGCTGCTCGCCCCGGACGTTTCTGTGCGAATGCGGCGGGAAGCGTTTAAGCGAAAATAGTTTAAGATACCTTGTGACCCGGGCGTTCAAACGGGTGGGCCTGAAGGTGACGCCCCATCAGCTGCGGCATGCCTATGCGACGGAACTGCTCAACCGTCGTGCACGGATTTCCGATGTGAGCGAATTGCTGGGACATGCCTCGATGGCGACGACGCAGATCTATACGAAGCTCGGAAACGCGTTGAAGATGGAAAACTATCTCGACGCCCATCCGCTGTGCAAGGAGAGTGATGGGACTGAGTGACTTGTTTCGCCGTTTTTACCGGAAGGTTTATGTAGGAATCTACCGGGAGAAAGACATTACACATGTGTCCGTGCTGTATGTCGGGAAGGGAGGACCTTCGTCGTCAAAGACGCGCGCGTTCGGCGGCGGATTTCCGAACGGGGAAGCCGTCGAATTTGTGCGGGAGGCCGTGGAAACGACGCCCCTGAACTACATCGCCGTGCTGACGGATGCCGCCGGATGCGGAGCGGTGGCCACCTGTTCGGCTTCGAAGGCGAAAGAGATGTTTCCCGAAGTTGCCGGCAGCCGGACGGTCTGTATGGACGAAGAATGGATGAACTTTCTCGACGAAGAGACGTTGACCGGCGTGCTGGAACGTTATGCCGTTTTGCGGCCCGACGCACTTTATACCCCTTTCGCTCTGTTGCATTTTCTTTACCGTGAAGCGATGGAAGGCGCGCATGCGCTTTATCTGCTGGTGACGCCCGAAGCGATGAGCCTGGCGGTCGTCAAGGAACGCCATCTGCGTTTCGCGGAGCATTTTCGCTGCGATTCCGGCGCGCGGGTTCCGGCGATGGCGGCCCGGATCGTCGAGGCGCTGGAAAACTATTACGGCAAACCCTGTTGCCGCGGGGAGTTTATCGAAACCGTTCATATCGCCGACGGCGCGGGAGTCGGCGGACTGCTCCGGAAAACCCTCGACGATCTGCTTCTGCTCGATTCGCATCTGCAGACGGTCGACATGGCGGAACTGACGGCCGCACTGTGCAAAAAGGAGACGGACGATGCCATATAGTTTTATCGAGCCGCGTCCGAAAAAGCTCTTTTCACCGGCGGTACGTCGGGTATGGACCGCGACGGTGCTTCTGTTGGCCGCGACGGCGGCGGGTGCGTACTGGCTGCATCTGGACAACGCCCGGCAGCGGGCGGCGCTGGCGGAGCTTCTGGAAGAGACGGAAAGTGTCCGGGTGCAGATCGGACAGCTTGACCGGCAGCTTGAAACGATGCGGGAGCGAAAGGAAGAGGTCGAGCGTATCGATACCGGGAACGAACTGCTGGCGGAACGCGTGAAGGATCTGCTCGATCTGGTGCCGGACGATACGGTCCTGGACCGGTTCGAGCTGGGGGAAAGGACGCTCGGGTTTTCCGGTACGACCGGCGATTTCCGGAAACTGAGCCGTCGTTTTTCCGAAGCCCTCAAGGGCGAATACCTTCTGCAGAAGTCGGAACACGCTCCCGCCGCCGGCGGAAGAGAGCGTTTCGTGCTCGTTTTCACCCCGAAGAAGGAGCCGTCGTGAGTCTGCGCAGAGAAGGGGGTTCTCCGGCGGAGATCGTTGTCAGCGTTCTGTTCGCGCTGCTGCTCGTCGGAGGAACGGTCGTACTGATTCTGTTGCCGCAGTTGCGCGAACATCTGCGCCTCGAAGAGGCCGTGCGGCGTGCCGCTCTGGAAAATGCCGCGCAGCAGCAGACCTACGACCGGCTGTATGAACTGCATTCGGTGCGCCGGGACAGTGACGGAGTGTTGCTCGAACGTCTCGACAGCGCCCCCGATCCGGCGGCGCTGTCGGCATGGATGTCGCGATATCTGCCGGGGGCGTCCGTTTCGGAAAAAGGGGACGGTTCTTTTCTGGTTTCCGCCTTCGTCGGGAGTCCCGCGGCGTACTACAGGGCACTCGAAGCACTGAAGGAAGCCCCCTGGGTGCTGCGGGCGTTGCCGCCGGTCGAATTCCGGATGCGGGAGGGGAAGAAACTCAGCCTCCGTTTCCGGGTGCGAGCCGTCGCAGCAGCGCGTTGAAAAGATCGGGGTTCCGGTAGAGAAAAGGGCGCACCGCCGGTCCGATACCGAGGCGGCGGCAGCGCTCCCGGAACGGTTTCGGCGCGGTCGTTTTTTCGACGGGGGCGAGAAGGGCGAAGGTGTCGCCGACGCTCAGGGCGTAACGGCGGCCGATCACCACTTCGTTTTCATGCAGGATGCGTTCGCGGTCTCCTTTTCTCATCAGGTATCCCCGTGTTTTGAGCCAGCGGTCGACGGCCCGCATCAGCTGCAGGCGGTCTCCGGTCGTTTCCAGATAGAGAAGCTCTCCGAAATCTTCCGTCGCGCCGATGCCGCCCAGGGCGGCGGCGTCACGCTCCAGGAAGCGGAACGACGCCCCGATCCCCTCGCGCCATTCCTCCAGCAGCGGTGCGGCGAAACGGCGGCGGATGCGGTTGCGTCCGAAACGCTCGTCGCCGTTGCTTTCGTCTTCGAACCACGGATGCCCGCGGTCGAGGAGCCACGATTTGAGTTCGGCTTTTGTCCGGCCGAGAAGCGGCCGCACGAGGGTGTAGTGTTCGCGTTCCTCCAGCGTCTTCATCCCCAGCATTTCCGGCAGCCCCGCGCCTTTGCACAGCCGCATCAGCAGCCACTCCAGGCGGTCGTCGAGCTGGTGGGCGGTGAGGACGGTTTCGTAGCCGAACGTCTGCGCGATTTCGTCGAAAAAGGCGTAGCGCACGCGGCGCGCCTGCGCTTCGAAGTTCTTTTCGATCGGTTCGGCTTCGCGGAGAAAGAAGCGTTTGCCGTGCCGTTTGGCGAGTTCGGCGGCGCCGGAGGCCTCGGCGTCGCTTTGCGGACGGGTGCGGTAATTGACGTGGGCGACGTCGAAGCCGATGCCGGCGTCGAGCAGAAGATGGAACAGGGCGGTGGAGTCCGCGCCGCCGGAAAAGGCGAGAAGGTTTTTGCGTCCTCTCAGACGTTCGGCGGCGGCAGGGTCAAGCATGTCCGGTGACGGTGGCGGTGAGCACGTCTCCGACGAGATCGGTCACTTTCGCGCGGTAGGGCGTGCCGAACGAAAGCTCTTCTTCGATCTCCCGGTCGTTGACGTAGATCTCCCCGTCGATTTCCGGGGCCCAGAGCAGTTTGCGGGCGCTGAGCAGGTACTCGTGCTCTTCGCTGGGGCCGTCGATGACCAGAGTGATTTCGGTGCCGATCTCTTTGCGCAGGGAGGCAAGCTTCGCTTCGCGGGCGATCTCCCCCAGGATTTCAGCGCGTTCGGCGATGACGTCGTCGCCGATCTGCGGCATGTCGAACGCCGCCGTGCCCTCTTCGTTGGAGTAGGCGAAGACGTTGATGCGGTCGAAGCCGAAACGTTCGGCGAAGTCGCACATTTCCCTGAAGGCGTCTTCGGTTTCTCCCGGATGCCCGACGATGAAACTGGTGCGGACGAAACTCCCGGGCAGGCTCCGCATGTACCGGAGCAGCCTGAGGGTCTGCTCGCGGCCCGCGCCGCGGTGCATGATGCGCAGCATCTCGTCGTCGATGTGCTGGATCGGCATGTCGAAATAGTTGTGGAAGGTCTTCGACGCCGCGATGGTTTCGAGCAGTTTCATCGAGGTGGTGGTCGGGTAAAGGTAGAGGATGCGCGCGCTTCTGACCCCGTCGATCAGCTCGATGCGTCTGATCAGATGGATCAGTCCGTCGCGCACACCCCGGTCCCACAGGTACGAACTCGAATCCTGCGAGACGAAACTGAAGTCGTAGTAGCCCTGCTCGACCAGTTTTTCGACTTCGGCGGCGACGCTGTCGAGGGTGCGCGAGTGCAGTTTTCCCTTGAAGGAGGGAATGGCGCAGAACGAGCAGGTCTGGTTGCACCCTTCGGAGAGTTTGACGTAGGCGTGGTAGGTCGAGCCGGTCACGACCCGCTCGGCGCCGTCGATGAGGTAGACCTCTTCGGTGAAACGGCTCTGTTTTTCGGCGAGCAGCTCGTCGATGCGTTCGTAGTCGCCGACCCCGGTGAAGATGTCGACCTCTTTGAGCTCCTGCGAGAGCTGTTCCTTGTAGCGTTCGCTCAGGCAGCCCGCCATCACCAGCAGCGAGTCGTCGCGGCGCGAGGCGTCGAGGTTGAGCACGGTGTTGATCGACTCTTCCTTCGCCGCGTCGATGAAGCCGCAGGTGTTGACGATGATGACGTCGGCCTCTTCGCTCGCGTCGGTCAGTTCGAAGGACTTGAGCCGTCCCATCATCACTTCGGTGTCCACCAGATTCTTCGTGCAGCCCAGCGACACGATATGCAGTTTTTTATTGCTCATTGTTTGCCTGTTTCATTATAATGGTGCAATTATATCGAAAGGCGGTTTTTGAAGTACGATGTGGCGATACTCGGGGCCGGGGCCGCGGGACTGATGACGGCGGCGCGCCTGAACGAAACGACGGACCTGAAGGTGTGCGTCATCGAGGGCAACGGCAGCGCCGGAGCGAAAATCCGTATCAGCGGGGGCGGCAAATGCAACCTGACCAATACCGAAGTTTCCGAAAACAATTATCTGGGCAGTCCGGAACTGGTGCGCGAAGTGCTGCGCCGTTTCGACGAAACGGCCCTGCTGGCGTGGGTGCGCGAACGCGGCTGCGAACCGGTTCTGCGCAAGGGGCGTTACTGGTTCTGCCCCGAAAGCGCGCGGCAGCTGCTGGAGATTTTCCGGCGCGAAACGAAACGCAGCCGCTTTTTCTACCGACACCGGATCGGCCGGGTGGAGGCCGAAGCGGACGGCTACGCCGTCGAGACCGACCGGGGCACGTTTCATGCCCGCCGGGTCGTCGTCGCCACGGGCGGCGCGAGCTTCGCCTCGGTCGGGGCGACGGACGTCGGACTGAAGATCGCCGAAGGTTTCGGAATCGAAACGGTGCCGTTTCGCCCGGCGCTGGCGGGACTGACCCTGCAAAAAGAGCAGTTCTGGATGAAGGAACTCAGCGGGATTTCGCTGCCGGTGACGATCCTCGCCGGCGGAAGGACGCTGCGCGAGGACCTGCTGTTCGCCCACCGCGGCATCAGCGGCCCGGCGGTGCTTTCGGCGTCGCTGTACTGGGAGAAGGGAACGGTGTCGGTCGATTTCCTCGACGGCAAACCGGTCCGGCAGCTGCTCGAACGCGGCGGCAACAGAAAGGTTTCGACGGCGCTGCCGCTGCCGAAACGTTTCGTGACGGCCTTTCTGGAGCAGGCCGGGGTGCGGGACGCGCCGTGCCGCGGGCTGCGGGCGGAGGAACGCGACGCCGTCGCGGCGCTCAACGACTACGTTTTCGCCCCTGCGGGCACCTTCGGGTTTTCGAAGGCGGAAGTGAGCAAAGGCGGGGTGGCCTGCGGCGAACTCGCCGTGCCTTCGTGCGAGAGCCGGGCGTATCCCGGTCTGTATTTCGTCGGGGAAGTCACGGACGTGACCGGCGAGCTGGGAGGGTACAATTTCCAGTGGGCGTTCGCCAGTGCCAGAGCCGCGGCGGATGCCCTTGCGGGCCGGTGCGAGTAGATTGCGAAGTTTTTCTTATGTTTAAAGTTTGGTTAAAATCGTTATGGGTATAATCGGGAAAACACTGCGTGGGTAGTGAGAACCGAACAAAAGGTGAATGATGTTACGTAAATTGATACTTCCTGCCGTTGTGGCCATGGGAATGAATGCGGCTGCGGATGACAGTTTCTTCCAGAACGAAGGGGATGCCAGGGGGCTGATCGGTGTCGAGGTCGGTTTCATGGGTACCAATTTCCAGAAAGATTCCGGCAAGACGGATATCAACGACAATCCGATCATCGAGGATACGACGACATCCAGCGCGTCGATCGGGTTGAAATTCGGTGCGGAGTCCAGGCATTACCGGGCCTTTGTCGAGGGGCGTATCTGGAATACGGACGAGTACAACAACGGAGCGACGGTCGGAGGGGCGCTGCAGTACCTGATCCCGACCGGTGACAAACTGAACCTCTTTATCGGTATCAACGGCGGGGCGATCAACGTTTACGAGAGTGACTGGGACCCTTATCTGGGGGCCGATCTCGGAGTCAACATCGACATGAACAACGATTTCGGAATCGAGATCGGCGGACGCTACAGCTCGGTCGATGTCGGCAGCAGCGACATGAACAAGGTGACCTCTTTCTACGGTGCCTACGTCACCGCGATTTTCAAATTCAGCGGCGACTATTGACGGACGGACCGGTTCCGGTCCCTCCGCCTTCTCTTCATCCCGATGATTCGGACTCCCTTTTTGAGTGTTGACGGCATTGTCGAAATCCGGCAGGAAAGCGGCGGGACGCGGATTGTGCTGATCGAGCGGAAAAATCCTCCTTTCGGCTGGGCGCTTCCCGGCGGTTTCGTCGACCGGGGCGAGACGGTGGAAACGGCGCTGAAGCGTGAAATGTCCGAAGAGATTTCACTCGAAGTCGAAGTGTGCCGGCTGCTGGGGATCTATTCCGATCCGTCGAGGGACAGCCGGTTTCACACGGTGACGGCGGTTTTCGTCTGCCGGGCGGAGGGCCGGCCCGTCGCGGCGGACGACGCGAAGAACGTTCGCACCGTACCGGTCGATGAAGCGCTGCGGATGCCGCTGGCGTTCGATCATCACCGGATTCTCGGAGATTACTACAAAGGAAAACAATGCGTTACAGCCTGATACTGCTGACGGCCGTTTTCGGGACGCTGGCGGCGGACCGTATTTCGGTCACGACCATGGCATGCCCGTCACCAGAGGTTTTTTCCCGGATCACGGACGAAATCCGTTCGGACTACGTGAAAATGAACCGTTTCGCCCAGAAGAACGGCTGTCTCGTGTTCGATAGAAACGACAGGGTGCAGGTGGTCGAACGGGTGGGCGGTGAGGAACTTTCCCCGCTCGTTCTGATCGTCGACAGCCGCACCGGAGAACGCTACTACGTCCAGCGCAGCGCCGTGATCGTCGAGCAGCCGGGACGGCTCAACCGCCTCAAGTTCTGATTCAGTATGCTGCGCCGGTGGCGGTGCGGACCTTTTCCGTCACTTCCCGCGCGGCTTCTCTCGCTTTTTCCGCACCCATTTTCAGAATGTCACGCACCTCGTCCTGATGCGCTTCGTAATAGGCGCGTTTTTTCCGGTAGGGGGCGAAATAGTCCCAGATGACGTCGTGCAGGTAGAGCTTGAAGTGCCCGTGGCCTTCGCCGCCGCGTCTGTAGCGTTCCTGCAGCGCGAGGCATTCGTCCTCGTTCAGGAAGAGTTTGGCGATGTTGTAGACGTTGCAGTTTTCGTACTCTTTGGGCTCTTCGAGCGGGACCGGTTCCGTGACGATTTTCTTGATGGTTTTGAGCTGCTTTTTCTCTTCGCCGAAAATATTGATCGTGTTGCCGTAGCTCTTGCTCATTTTCTGCCCGTCG
>Ga0256843_1001529_pt1 | contig 18081 bp, 14 predicted proteins | sample AlvinellametaG_FD_191572 | JGI IMG/M metagenome (GOLD analysis project Ga0256843, IMG submission 191572) | Pompeii worm associated microbial communities from hydrothermal vent at the East Pacific Rise, Pacific Ocean - Alvinella | ecosystem: Host-associated > Annelida > Integument > Unclassified ... | reverse complement strand
ATATAGTGAGTATCCTATATTTTTGATATGCCCACTTTGGGCGTCTCCTATAAGGTTTCCTCCCCCTCTGATCTCAAGATCATGATGAGCCAACACAGAACCACTTCCAAGGTAGGAGTTTTGCTCCAGTGCTAAAAGCCGCTTTTTCGCTTCATCGGTAAGATTTTCTTTGTTATTGACTATAAAATATGCAAACCCCTCTATAGAACTTCGCCCTACTCTTCCACGAAGCTGATGGAGATCTGCTATACCAAAACGATCGGCTCCATCTACTATGATGGTATTGACCCGTGGCATATGGATCCCACTCTCAACGATACTTGTTGCCAAAAGCAGATCATATTCTCCAGCTTCAAACTTTAAAAGTTCTTTTTCAGTCTCGGCTGCACTAATCTTTGAGTGAAGCATCACGATACGAAGATCAGGAAGTATCGCTTTAAGCTCACCAAGTTTTAACGGCATATGCTCGATGGAGTTATGCACATAAAATATCTGTCCGCCACGGCGGATCTCCCGCAGTATCACCTCTTTTATAAGCTTCTCGTCCCACTCTTTGACAAAAGTTCTGACATCTTGTCGCTCCTTTGGAGGAGTAAGAAGCTCACTCATCGTTTTTATCTGTGATAGCGCTTGATTAAGACTTCTTGGAATCGGTGTTGCGCTCATAGAGAGCATATGGACATTGTGATACAACTCTTTGATCTTCTCTTTTTGTTTCACACCAAATTTATGTTCCTCATCAACGATCACCAGCCCAAGATTTTTAAACTCCAAGTTAAACAAAGCATGTGTTCCGACTATACAGTCTATTTCCCCCTCTTTGAGTGCTTTTTTGATGTTGTTTTTCTCTTTTGTCGTTACAAATCTATCAAGTTTGGCAACTTTGATCCCCTCAGATTCAAGTCGCTGATCAAGTGTTTTAAAATGTTGCGAGCTTAGTAGTGTAGTTGGAACGATCAAAGCGGTTTGAAAACCGGCTTTTTTTGCTGCGAATATCGCATTCATCGCCACTTCTGTCTTTCCAAATCCTACATCACCACTTAAAAGTCGATCCATGATCTTTCCACTTGAGAGATCTTTTAAGATATCCTCTATCGCCGCTATTTGATCCTGTGTATATTCAAATCCTGCTTTTTGTTGAAAAAGTGCTATATCGCTTCGATCAACTTTGATCACGGGAGCTTTTATCAGTGCTCTTGTTGCTGCGATATTAACGATCTTCCCTGCAATCTCAAAAAGTTTTTTCCTAACACTCTCTTTGAGTTTTGCAAAACTTCCTTTTCCGAGTCGATCAAGTGTAGGTACACTTCCACCAGCAGCTATATAACGATCTATGGCAGAGAGATTCTCAACAGGAAGCATCACTTTATCATCACCCATATAACGGATAACAACAAAATCTTTCACTCCACCAAGTACCTCAGCTTGAGTGATCCCATCAAATATCCCTACCCCATAATCCTCATGAACAACATAATCCCCTTTTTTAAGATCATCTAAAAGAATCGTTGTTTTTCGGCGTCTTCGTTTCTGCTGTGCTTTATTTAATGAGATAACAAGTTCATCAGGAGTAAGAACATTGACAATATATCCTGCTTCTACAAATTCGATTCCCTCTATATCAAAGAGATCATGTTGTTTGAGCAATGCACGATTATGTGCGATAACTATCCTCTTTTTTTCTTTATGCACTTCTAAAAGAGTAGAAGCTTTTGTTAAGACAATATCTTTATAGTGTTCATCTTCTTGTAATACTTCAACATCAAAACACTCTCTAGGAATTTGTGGGTTATTGATCGCATATACCTCTGCAAGCGTAACTGAAAGATCTTTACTTAAAACTACTTTTTTATCTGCTAAAAAATTCTCACTCAACTCTTGTGGCAAATGCCAAAAACCAAGACTAGAGATATCCTTACTCAGTGCATCAAAAGGGGAACTTTCCACTGCATCTAAAAGGAGTTCATAATTTTGTTCATCAAGAGAAAAGAATGCAGGAGTAATTTCGATCGATTCCAGTTCATCACCAAAAGTTCTTTGGGTATCTAGGTCAAATGATTTGATCTGCTCTACTTCAGTATCAAATAAACTGATACGATATGGTTCTTTTGAAGAGGGTGGAAAAATATCAACGATATCGCCACGAAAGCTTACTTCTCCTTCAAGTTCAACAATATCAACAAAACTATACCCCCAACGAAGAAGTTTATGTTTTAGTTCTTGTAAATTAAGATCATCTCCAAAATTTATACTAAACGATTGAAAAAGCTCTTTTTTGGGCAATGGAAAAAGCAAAGACTTTACAGGAGCTATTATCAGTGATGAAGGGTTGTCATAGTAACGTTTTAAGGCAAAGAAAAGTTGATGAAGTTCTTCTTTATACGCTCTTAGGTCATCTCCATATGCTGCTCTAAAATCAGGAAATAAAAGTACCTCTTTCCCAAAATAATAAGCAACATCAGCCAATACTTTTGCTTCTTGTTCATCTTCACAAACAAGAACTTCTACAGGATTATTTTCTTTGAGATATTTAAAAAATGGAGCTTGCAATTTCATATATTACTTTCAGACAAGAGTTTCTTTTTTTGGAGGAAGATTTAAAAAGTATTCAACATCAACATCTTCTTCCTCTTTTTTAATGATAGAATTTCCTTCAAAAATCCCTTTAGGATCAATAGAAAGTTCTTTTGAAGTGATAGTCCCTTGTACTTTTCCAGAAGGTTTAATCTCTATAGAATATGTATCGATATTTCCTTGAACAATCCCTTGAACCGTGACTCTCTTAGCAAAGATCTCACCATGAACTCTTCCATTTTTTCCTATGGTCACATCATGATCGGAATGTATCACCCCTTCAAAATCACCATCTATAAAAAGATTACACTTAAGGTTCATCTCCCCTTTTATGGCTGAACCGATGGTGATGATGGTTGTGCTTGAGATGGTTTGAGTACTATTTTGATTCTTGAAATCATTGCTATTAAAGATTGCCATGGTATCTTTTTCTCCTTTTGGAATATTTCACTAAAATTATCAACTCCCCATTTGATGAACCAGTATGGATTGAGAGGTCGTTGAATAAATCGCACTTCATAATGTAGATGTGGTCCATTGCTCAAACCAGTATTACCTGTTAAAGCGATAACAGTTCCTTTTTTCACAAAGGTTCCTGCTTTGACCTTGATCTTACTAAGATGTCCAAAATAGGTCTTAAACCCATAATTATGATCTATAATAACAAGTTTTCCATATCCACTTCGTTTATGATATCCAGCATATTCTACTACTCCATCAGCAGTTGCTACAACTGGAGTTCCCATTGATGCTTTCATATCTGAACCTGGATGAAACTCCCTTTTTTTTGCTATAGGATGTGTTCTCCATCCATATCTACTGGTAATCCCCTTATAAAGGATAGGTGAACCATTGGGAATGAACTGTAACATCACGGCAATGTTCTCAGAAGAAAGTTTTGTAGAGTCTATACGTTCTTGCAAACTCATATCTTTTGCAGGTTTAAGCCCTATGAGCGTTTCTATCTCAGCAAGGGCCGTTGATGTTTCCTCCAACTCTATTTGTTTCGATAGAAGTGTTTGCTCTGTTTGAGCCATTTTATCTTCTAATGCTTTATTTTTTGAGACAAGTTCCTGATAAGCTTTATGGATCTTTTCTTTTTTTGCTTCACTTTTTTCAATACTATCATTCAAATAGATAATGGTTCCAACAGCAATTGCACCTAATATTCCCAAAAACAATACTGTATAAAAAGCTACTTTTTTTATAATCTTGTTTAAGTGATACTGTTTTACACCATTTTCATGGTCGGTAATCGTGATAGTAAAATGGTTATGCATATCTTTTTAAAAACTCCTCAACAACTCTAAAGGATCCAAAAACTAAATACTCATGATCCTTAGAAATGTTTTTAAAATCTTGATATTCTATCTCTAACTCATTTAAAACATTTTGAAGTCTTTCTTTTTTTTCTATTCTTTGATCTTCTATCTGTAATATTTCTACATGTAAGATAATCGGTTTTAGAATTTGAAGGATCTTCTTATAGTCTTTATCCTCAAAGGTATTATAAACAAGTATTTTCTTTTGATCTTTAAAGACTTCTACTAAAGAAGTTGCTGCCAAAGGGTTGTGTCCAACATCTATCACAACATTTTCTTTTAGTTTTGTCATTCTTCCAAAAAGCTTTGCATCTTTAAAACTTTCTTTTGTATAGTTTACATGTAAAATTTCAAGTGCTGTGACAGCAGTTGCAAGGTTTTGTTCGAGATATTGTGCTAAAGAGAGCTCTTTAGCTGTTTCTCTTATAAAACTATCTACCTCTTTTGCCAGATATAATGGGATTTGTTTTTCTTGTGTGACTTCTTTTGTAACTGTATAGACCTCTTGATGTTTTTGCTTGGCAAGTAAAAGCGCCTTTTTAGTAACTCTCAGTTTTGTTGCAGCTATCTCTTGTATATTTGATCCTAAAAATGCTTCATGATCAAAATCTATTATAGTTGCTATCGTCAAGATACTGTCAAAAACAGCTGTAGCATCATATTCACCACCAAGCCCTGCTTCGAGGACTATATACTCACAATCTTGATAGATTACCATTGCTAATAAGGTAGTATATTCAAAATAACTAAGAGCATCAGCATCCTCTTTTGACAGATACCCTAAAAGTTTTTGATGTGATCGCTCCAAGATCTCATCTTCAACTTCAGATCCATCAAGCCATATCCGTTCATTAAAACGTATAATATGTGGTGAAGTATAGTGTCCTGTTTTATATCCAGCTTTATAAAGTGCATTTGCTAAAAAACGTCCAGTAGTTCCTTTACCGTTAGTACCGACAAGATGGATAATATTCTTACATGTAAAATTATCTTTGATCTTAGAAAAGATTCTTGGAAATCGATCATAGTCGATCTCTTTATAAAAGAGAGGTTTTTGTTCTAAAAAACTCTCTAAAGAAGAACTATTTTGCAACTTGGTTTCTTCCGCTTCTTTTGGCTTTATAGAGATTTGCATCTGCTGCTTCAATAGTTGCCAACATAGATGGATACTCACTTCTTTGCGCAACACCAGCACTTAAAGTGACAGGGATCCTTTTATCTTTATACATAAACTTAGCAGTTTGAACATGTTTTCTTACTTTTTCAGCATAAATATATGCACCCTCTTTATCAGTATCGCTCAAAAGGACGATAAATTCCTCCCCACCAAAACGTCCTACTATATCAACATCTCGTGAAGATCTCTTTAATATAGTAGCAAATGCCTTAAGAACCACATCCCCAGCTTCATGCCCATAAGTGTCATTTACCTTTTTAAAATGATCAAGATCAAACATCACAACACTATAGTTTCTATTATAACGTTTATATTCACCCTCTTTAATCGCAAAAAACTCTTCAATAGCCCTTTTATTGTAAAGCTTTGTTAAAAAGTCTGTTTTTGCTTCCTCTTGTACTTTCTTAAGCTCTGCTTCAAGCTCTTTTACTCTTTCTTGAAGAGCATTTACATCACATTGATGTTCTTCAAGGTTTTGTTTGAAACCTACGGTATTTTCCTCTAAGGCAATTGCAATGGTATAAAGTTGTTTATGGGTATTTTGGAAGTTTATTTCACTTTGTTTCGTAAAGGATTCAAGCTCTTTTTTGATACGCTGAATCTCTCCAGTTGAACCATCTGATTGCTCTATCATATTGATCAACCGTTCTGAAAGTTTATCTAAGATCCCTTCTAGTGAAGCAACCATCTCTTTAACATTTTCTTTATCTAAAGCGATCCTTGCTTGAACAACTTGTTTGACTTGTTCTTCAATACTCTCTTCAATTAACAGTTCTGGATTCTCTTTAAGTTTTTCTATGAACTCTTTTATATCATCATTGATATCTGATGCTATTGAAGGTGTAAGGGAATGAATCAAGATAGAAGTTGCTTTTTCAATATTAAAATTATTTTGTATCTCTTCATTTGCAATTTTAAGATTTTGTATCGTTTTTTCCAGGTCATCAGTATAAACTTTTCCATATGGTTTTAACTTTTCTAAAAAAGTATCATCATAAGTGGCTACAAAATTTTCCCATAACTGTTTAAAATGATCTATCTCAGTCGGTGTAGGATTTTCATTTAACATCGTTATAGATTTTTTAGCTAGTTCTTTTGCTTTGAGATTGTGAAGTTTTGAGATAGCTTTTAAGATCGCCTTATTCAATGCTATCTGCGCTTCTAGTTGTTTCGTACATTTTGTTGGGTCAGTTCTATTTATCTTAGCAATAAGAAATCTGGTCAATTCACTAAGAGTTTGAATCCGATAATTCTTTATCTCTTTTTTTAAAGCGGGACTTAACGTTTCCATGAGCTTATTTACATGTTCACAGTCCCCTACTTTTACCCCAGCGACTTTTGCTTCTTTACAAAATGCTTCTGCATAAAAATCCGGTGTTAAGCTTTTCCCTTCTCTTTCTAGTCTTTTTATAGCCTGTTTTATAATCTTATGGATTTGCATATTCTCCCCTTGAACCATCAGCTGAAACCTGAGTCAAGAATCCACTAATAGCTTTTTGAGCCGCATAACGAATCGCTTCAAACCGTTGTTGATCAGTTATGATCGCGTTTGGCTGTACTGAAAAGTCATAAAAACCACTTGTTTTATATTTTTTTGCTTTCCCATCTTTGTAAGCGGTAATATAGAGTTGTACCATCATTCTATATGCAATGATAAAACCGTTTGCATCGTATTGGATAGGAGAATAATGAGGATTTGAAACAGAGATATCCAAATGGGTCGTTGAATGATATCTATCAGTTAAAGATGCATGAAATGTATCTATTACCGCTACATCGATCGCATCTTTGATCAAAACAGAGTTTTCCGGATCAGCTGCTGAGATTTTTATAGAGGTACTGATCTTATCACCTGTTACATCTCTTGCATATTTTGCACTTGGCTTATATCCACACCCTAGAAACAATACCGCTATAACAACTAATCCTGCCAAAAATCTCATTTTACTACCTTTATTTTATAACCAAATTCACTAATTTTTTAGGTACAACGATCTCTTTAACGATCGTTTTTCCTTCTAACCACTTTGCTACTGCTTCTTTTGCTACTGCTAGAATCTCTTCTTTTGAAGCATCTGCTGCAACTTCTATAGAAGCTCTATTCTTTCCATTAACACCAACACCTAAAGAGATCGTATCATCAATAAGTGTTTCTGCTACAATCTCTTGTTTTCCAAGATTGTTTTTCTTAAAGAGTTTTTCACTGATCTCCCAACAAGTATGTGGGATGACCGGTTCCATAATAGAGCTTAATATCCAATATGCTTCAGTCCATACATCTGTATTTGATTGTGCATTTAGCGCATTCATCGCTTCCATCACACCAGCGATCATAGTATTGAACGTATAACGCTCTTCATACACTTCTTGAGCACGTTTTAATGCTTCATACACCTTTTTACGAGCAAATTTTTCCTCTTTTGAGAGTTTTGTATGATCGATAATGGGCTTTGATTCACAAGGCGTAGCATTTGCACTTCGCTCATAGAATCTCTTGATAAATCTATACGCTCCTTCAACTGCTGAGTCATTCCACTCCAGCTCTTGTGTTGGAGGCGCTGCAAAAAGGATAAAAAGTCTTGCGGTATCTGCACCGTATTTTTCTATAAGTTCATCAGGATCGACAGTATTCCCTTTTGATTTACTCATTTTAGCACCATCTTTAAGCACCATACCTTGAGTAAGAAGTCTGTTAAATGGTTCATCAAGATCAATATAACCAAGATCACGAAGTGCCTTTGTAAAGAAACGTGCATAAAGCAAGTGAAGTACGGCATGTTCTATCCCACCAATATAGTGATCTACACCCATCCAGTACTTGATCTGCTCTTTACTAAATGGTTCATTTTCCCAGTTTCTCTCATCTGCACAGTAACGCAAGAAATACCAGCTTGATTCTACAAAAGTATCCATTGTATCCGTTTCACGGATAGCATCTTTACCACACTTTGGACATGTAGTATGTTTCCATGTTGGATGCTTTTCAAGCGGATTTCCCTCACCTGTTATCTCTATATCGTATGGAAGAGCAACTGGAAGATTTTCTTTTTTCTCCATAACAAGTCCACAATCCTCACAATGGATAAACGGTATAGGTGCTCCCCAATAACGTTGACGACTTACACCCCAATCTTTCAGTTTGTAGTTCGTTGTTCTCTTTCCAATGTTGTTTTGTTCAAAATACTCAATGATCTTTTCTTTTGCTTCAGTACTTTTAAGACCACTGAATTCACCACTGTCAAAAAGCTCACCCACTTCTGTAAATGGAAGTTCCAATTCCCCTTTGAACGGCTTGATCACCGCTTTGATAGGAAGGTTGTATTTTGTAGCAAAATCAAAATCACGCTCATCATGAGCTGGAACTGCCATCACTGCACCACTTCCATAATCCATAAGCACGAAGTTTGCTACCCATACCGGAATATTTTCACCAGTAAGCGGATGTTTTACATGAAGATCTAAAGCAACACCCTCTTTTGTTTTTTGACGATCGATACTTGAAGCATTTTTCATCGCTTCTATCTTTTGTTTCGTATCTGCATCTATAAGGTTGTTCTCTAACATATATGTAACGATCTCATGCTCAGGTGCCAAAGCGGTATAGCTCACTCCATAGATCGTATCGGGACGGGTGGTAAAGACATCAAAGTTTGTAAACTTATCATTTAGTTTTGTTTTTGATGCTTCATCAAAATAAAGATCAAAAGCCAAGCCACTTGATTTACCGATCCAATTCTCTTGCATAGTAAGCACTTGTTTAGGCCAACCATTTTCTAGTTTTTTCAGATCTGATAAAAGTTCATCAGCATACTGTGTGATCTTAAAGTAGTATTGGTTCATATCTTTTTTCACTACTTGCGAATCACATCGCCAACAACACCCTTCGATCACCTGCTCGTTTGCCAAAACCGTTTGACAATCAGGACACCAGTTGAGAAGACCTTTTTTTCTATAAAGTAAACCTTTTTCATACATATCGATAATAAAGCCTTGCTCAAACTTCGTATAAAGCTCATCACTTGTTGCAAGTTCTCTTTTTTTAGAGAAACTAAATCCTAAAGTTTTAAACTCCCCTTTCATATAATCGATATTAGAATATGTCCACTCTTTTGGATCAGCACCATTTTTAATAGCAGCGTTTTCAGCAGGAAGCCCAAAACTATCAAATCCGATCGGATGCAAGACATTGAAGTTTTGTTGACGAAAGTATCTTGCAAATGCATCACTGATAGTATAGTTTCTTACATGTCCCATATGTAAACGTCCACTTGGAAATGGAAACATACTTAAGATATATTTTTTCTTTTGTGTAAAATCATTACTTGGTTCAAAACTCTCATTTTCTGCCCAAAATTTTTGCCATTTTTGTTCTATATTTTTTGCGTTGTATTCCAAAAAACTGCTCCTAAAATATTTTATACATTATAATCTTCGTGTGATTTCATACTCTCGACATAAACAAGTCCCATCGAGAAGATATTTGCTATTAATGCCCCTATTGAAAGAGCAATGGCCCACTTATCATCACCGATCACTACTAAAAATACAAATGCAGGTATCAAGTGAAGATCCGCTACCAAAGATGATGCAAGCAACTCTGCTGCGAGAAGGTTTCTTACACCAATTTTGAGTATTGTAGAGATCAGATTCAAACTCGCTGCAATAAAAAGTGAAATAGCATTGTTTTCATATAGAAATCCAGCGATAGAAGTAAGACTCATCAGTGAAAAAAAGACATATACAACTTTTCCCCAATCCATATCTTGGCCTTTTTTAAGTAAAATTGGGCTTATTATACAAAAGTTTTACTTTTTAAGAGTTGAAATGGCATCAACTACTGATGATATCTCCACTTTGACATCTTGAAGTGTTTTTTGGGTTTGTTCAGCCAGTTTTCTTACTTCATCGGCGACTACGGCAAAACCTCTTCCGTGTTCACCCGCGCGTGCTGCTTCTATAGCAGCATTAAGTGCTAAAAGGTTGGTCTTATCAGCAATATCTCCTATCGCATCTAAAACACCGAAGATATTTTGACTTTGCTGTGTAAGTTCATCTAGTTTATTGAAAAGTTGCTCTTGTTTGAAAGTATTATTTTGCAATAGTTCCTTTTCTTTTTGTAAATATTCTAATTCCTGTCTATATTGTTCATCTTTTTGATGAAGTGTTTGAAATTTTTGCTCTAACTGATAGTATTTTTGTGTTGATATTTCTACTTGTAAGCTATATTTTTTCTCAATTTCAACAACTTTTTTTTCATATTTTTGTATTAAATTTTCTTTCTCTTTTTGAAGGGTATCTATAAATATTTTCTGTTCTTGAAGCGATTGTTTAATATTATTTTGTTCCTCTTTAGTTTGATTAAGTTCCCAGATAAGGTTCTCTTTTTCCAATTCGAATCTCTTCTTTTGAACCCTTAAAAGATACCAAAACACACCTCCAACAACAATAACAAAAAAAATAGTTCCAAATATGAAATAAGATTCTATAGAGATGTTCGTTTTCTGATCTAAAGCTATAAGTTCATTCCCTTTATGGATCATCTGCTTATAAAGTCTTTGCACCTCTAATAATTTTTGTGAAGGAATAGGAGTATCTGTCTCATAAAGTTTAGAAAGAAAAGAAAATGTTTTTTTTTGAAGTTGTAAAAATTCTGTTTGTGTACTCTTATCGTTAAATGTTAGAAGTGCTTTATCATGTGTTGCAAGTATGAGATAATAAAGCTCCACCTTCTGTGAAGGTTGAAGATATTTTGCAAGGGTATCTATTTTTTTATTGAGTTGTATATAGGAATATTCAAACTCTTTTACTTGTTTTGTCATAGTTGCAAAAAGAGTACTTGTTATAAAAAGGATGATAATAAAAATATTCTTCATAACAAAAGAGAAAGCAAAAGATATACCATGCCGACTAAGAGGCAACTCTCTATTTTGCTATAATAGTTTTATTACGTCCTGTTTTCTTTGCTTCATATAATGCTTTATCAGCCTCTTCTAAAAGTGTTTCAGGAGTTTGATCTTTTTTAGTAACATCAAATGTTGCTATACCAATACTCACAGTAAAACAGATTTTTTTATCATCTACAATAACACAAGATTTTTCAATCCTCTTTCTAAAACGTTCTGCCACAGCAAAAGCCCCTTCACTATCTGTTTCAGGAAGAACAACAACAAATTCTTCTCCTCCAATACGAGCCAATATATCAAGTTCACGTGCCATGCTTAAATATGTTGATACAAAATATTTTAACACTTCATCACCAACTGCATGTCCGTACGTATCATTTATTGATTTAAAATGATCTATATCCATCATCAAAAAGCTCAACTTAATACTATATCTTTTTGCTCTTTTAAACTCTACACGAACTATCTCTTCAAATTTTCTACGATTAAGTGCACCTGTTAATGGATCTTTATATGCTATCTCCTGAAGTATTTGAGTTTCTTCTTCTTTTCTTTTTATCTCATTTTCTTTTTCTCTCAAATAAAGTTTTGTATATACATCCCCTTTTAAAAGACTTTGTCGTGTTTTTTCATACGCATCATACATTTGTGCCATTTCATCTTTTGCCATTACATCAATAAGCTTAATGCTTCTATCACCTTGAGCAAGGTGATGTATTGCATTTGTGTACTTGAGTATCTCTCTTTTTGAACTTTGTTGTAAAAGATAAATAATAAAAAGTATTACCATAAATGTCATTAAAGTTGTTATGATCATTAGGATTAGATCTCTTTTTTCCTTATGAAGATTTACCCCAACAGCATATGATATCTCTTCTAACAACTTATCTTCAAGTAATTTGATATCATTGATAAATGCAGTCATCTTTTGGAACCATTCAACTGGATCCAATTTGGAAAAATCTTTATTGATGATACTTGTTTCATAAAAATGAATTTCTTGAACTATCTTAGAAGAGAGAAGTGCTTCAAATTTCTTTTTATTTGCATCTGTTGCATTTTGTTTAAAATACTCCATCATCATCTTTTCAACACCATTGAGTTCTATAAAGGCTATATAGTTCTCATATAATGGCTTTTTTATCTCTATAAGTATTGTTCCTCGAGCACGCTTTAGTCCTAAAGTTTCTTTATAACGTAAAAGTGAAGCTAATGATGAGATTGATGATGCTATTTTTCTATCAAGATTTAGAAGTGTCATCTTAGGTGTTATATTGATAATATTATTGATGATATCTGTATAGAACTTTATCGTTTCTTCAAACGATACTTCTTTTTTTGATACTTTTTGTCGAAATTGCTGTAATGATATAATATTATTTTGAAATATTTGTATATTTTGATCAATTGGAGCAATCTTATCCAAATTAATCTTTTGTAATTTTTTCTTAAATAAAACAATATCATCATGAACAACCTTTTTTTGTTCAACTAAACGTTGTTCAAATATATCTGATTTTTTAGAAAACAGATAAGCACAACTCAATCCTCTTTCTATTTGCATAGCATGGATCAATTTATTGATATCTGGTAATAAATATATAATGTTTGATGTTTTAGAAAGTTTTTGATAGTCTTCATACTTATGAGTAATAAGTACTGAAATAAAAAAGAACATTGCAAGCATAGGGATCAGTGCTGAGAGAAATATCCTCTTGGTAAAACTAAAACTATTAGTTATTTTTTGGATCAGCTTATCTACAAAAGAAAGTTTAGTCTCAGAAGTATTATTTATCACTCCACATTGCTGAAGATCCTTGATAAGTGGGATATCTGCTTCAATGATATGATTTAATACAAGACCAGTCAAACTCAAACATATTTTTTGCACTTCATCTTTTGAAGAAGCATTAATATATTCCTCTTTCACTCTATAGAGTTCATTTCTAAAATGATCATAATAATGTTGATCTTTTTTAGATATAGAAAACTGGCAGTTCTTTACAACTTGACTTTCAGATTCCAAATGTTTATTTAGAAGCGATAAAAAGGCATTATATAGCTGTTCTTTTTTTTCTTTTGAATTATCTTGTTGGATATCTTCATACAGCTTATTGATATATTCAAGCATTTGCTTGTGTTCATTATCAAGCTTTGCAGCACCAAGCTCCAACCCTTTATCCCATTTGATCATAACACTCTCATTTCCTTATGCTGCTTTAATATAAAATAAAACTCTTACAAAATTCTAACATTTTTAGCATAAATATAATATTATTACTATAAATGTCAATTATGCATAAAGCATTTTTTGATCTTGATCGAAAAGTTTGAGTGTTTTTTCTAAGAGTTTTTGAGCATTTTCAAACAGTTTGTCAAACTGCTCCTGTGTTGCTTTCGTTTCTTCTAATGATTTGTCAAACATCTCTACTATAGAGTTCTTTGCATAGTTTTGGGTATTTTGATCTTTTTGTTTCATAGGAGAAAAGATATCAGTGATCTCTTGTGCTATTTTATTGATCGGTGATTTTGGAGCGTCTTGTTTGAGTTCTTCTAAGAAATTATCTATATAAGGTTGTGCTATCTCCATAAAAGCTTCTATCTCTGCTTTGTCTTGTTCATCAAGTCCATTTCCTTCAACTGAAAAACTAAACGACTGCATTGAACTAAGTTTCATAGCTGATTTTGAACCATTTTCATTTTTAGTTGATCCATACGAAAGAGATTTCTCATTTTCAAAATCCAACTTTACAACATCCCCACTGCTTGTTTTCATCGTGATATTAAGCGTATGGCTTTTATAGGCTTGAAGTGCTGTATTTGTGGTCATCATAAACCCTTGTTTTTATTCTTTAGATGTATATCGTCCAAAGTAGAAATTTTTTGATACAATTCTTTTATGAAAAAAAGATACGAGATCCTTATAACAAATGATGACGGCTATGAAGCAAAAGGGCTTCATACACTTATAGAAAGTATAAAAACCATAGAAAATGTACATGTAACAGTTGTAGCACCGGCAAATGAAAAGTCAGCCTGTGGACATTCACTCACACTTCATCATCCACTGCGGTTCATCCAAGTTGATGATGACTTTTTCAAACTCGCAGATGGAACACCGAGTGATTGTGTTTATCTGAGTTTAAGTGCCATTTACGGTGATGAGACAAAACCTGATCTTGTTCTAAGCGGTATCAACAAAGGAAGCAATATGGGTGAAGATATCACCTATAGTGGAACATGCAGTGCAGCGATGGAAGCGGTATTACATGATATCCCTGCTATCGCACTTAGTCAAGTGGTTGATTTCAATGAACCCTTTATCGATTATACCAAAGCGGCACAAACAGCTAAAATGTTAGTACAAAAAATCATAGAGGGATCTTTTCCTTTACCTAAAAGGGAATTTCTCAATATCAACTTTCCAAAAAACATCAAAGAGATACAATTCAAAATAACCTATGCAGGATACAGACACTACGTCAATGATGCCGTACTTCATAGAAATCCACGGGGAGAGGAGTATTATTGGTTAGGTTTACACCCGTTACGATTTGATCCACGCAAAGGAAAGGAACATCTTCTATATGACTATGATGCAATAGAGCAAGGTTTTATCTCCATAACACCGATACAACTTGATATGAGTGCGTATGAAAGTATAGAGAGACTTGAGCAATGGATCTAAGATTTGAGCGGCTAAAGCCCCTTTTCAAAGATGACTTTAAAAAGATCCAAAGTCTCAAAGTACTGCTTCTTGGAGTAGGAGGAGTTGGAGGATTTTGTTTGGACTGTTTATATAGAAGCGGTGTAAGAGATATCACCATCGTTGATTTTGACTCTTTTGATATCACCAACCAAAACCGTCAGCTTTTCTCAGAACTCCATCTTGGAGAAACAAAAACAACCGCTTTAGCAAAACACTACCCTGAGATAAAAACTTTACATGTAAAAGTAGATAAAGCATGGGTAGAGAACTTTGACTTTAGTGCGTATGATCTTGTTCTTGATGCTATAGATGATCGAGAAGCAAAGATAGCCCTTGCATTTAAATGTCACAAAAAACTCATAAGCTCCTTTGGAAGTGCCAAACGGCTTGATCCCACCAAGATAGAAGTAGGTCATATCTGGCAAACAAAAGGGGATCGTTTTGGTGCGAAAATCCGCTACGAACTCAAAAAAAGAGGCTTTAATAAAAAATACACCGTTATCTACTCTACTGAAGAAGCAAGATGTAAAGAAAACGGCAGTTTTATGGGAGTAACTGCTGCTTTTGGACTTACTATGTGTTCTGTAGCGATCCAAAAGGCTTTACGTTTGTGACAAAAAAGTGACACATTTCATTATGGCCATTTAACCCCTCTTCTTATACACTTTCACTATCACTTAAGGAGAGAGGAAATGGTAAAGTTTATTTTAAAAAGAGACGGTTCTTATGAAAGGTTTTACTCTTATAAGATAGCACAAGCCATTCAAAAAGCCTTCTTAAGTGAACACAAGGATTTTGATGAAAAAGTCTTTGAGAGGGTATTGCAAAAGATCGATTCAAAAGAAAAGATCGCTGTAGAAGATATCCAAGATATCATCGAAAAAGAGCTGTATGCAGCGAATCATTTTGATGTGATGCGATCTTTTATGCTTTATCGTCACTTACACAAGCTCCAAAGAGAAAAAACGATCGATGATGACACAACATACGTCAACTCGACACAAACTATCGAAGAGTATATCTTCGGTAGTGACTGGAGGATCAAAGCAAACTCCAATACAAGCTATTCAAGTGCAGGTCTTATCAACAATACTGCCGGTAAAGTGATAGCGAACTACTGGCTGGATAAGGTTTACTCAAAAGAGGAAGGATATGCCCATAGAAATGGGGATTATCATATCCATGATCTTGATTGTTTGAGTGGATACTGTGCAGGTTGGAGCCTTCGTGTTCTCCTTGACGAAGGTTTTAACGGAGTAAGAGGCAGAGTAGAGAGCCGTCCTCCAAAACATTTTAGAGAAGCACTAGGACAAATGGCGAACTTTTTAGGGATACTTCAAAGCGAGTGGGCAGGAGCACAGGCTTTTTCATCGTTTGACACCTATTTAGCCCCATATCTTTTTAAAGATCAACTCAGCTATGAAGAGGTCAAAAAAAGTATTCGCAGTTTCATATATAACCTCAATGTACCTGCTAGGTGGGGACAATCACCTTTTACCAACATCACAATCGATTGGAACGTACCACAAGATCTCAAAGATCAGATCCCTACATGTAAGCAGGAACATTTATTTAAAGATATTACAGATACACACTTAAAGTTCAAAGCAAAACAAAGGGGAGTAGCATCACTTACAGAGATGACCTATAAACATTTTCAAGAGGAAATGAACATCATAAACAGAGCCTATTATGAGGTTATGACCGAGGGAGATGCTACTGGTCAACCCTTTACCTTCCCTATACCGACAGTAAATATCACTGAAGATTTTGACTGGTATGGTGAAAATACCGACTTACTGTTTGAAAATACCGCAAAGATAGGTTCATCATATTTTCAAAATTTTATAGGAAGCCAGTATAAAAGAGACAAAGATGGCAAACTTATCCCAAATGATGAAGCATACAAACCTGGGCATGTACGTAGCATGTGCTGTAGACTACAACTTGATTTAAGAGAACTTCTTAAACGAGGTGGTGGCCTATTTGGCAGTGCGGAGATGACAGGAAGCATAGGTGTAGTTACGATCAATATGGCTCGTCTTGGATTTTTATACAAAGGGGATAAGGAGGGGCTGTTTTTACGACTCGATACACTTATGGAGTATGCAAAATCAACGCTGGAGAAAAAACGATCCTTTATCCAAGATATGTATGATAGAGGGCTTTTCCCTTATACAAAAAGGTATCTTCCTGGATTTCACAACCATTTCTCTACCATAGGGGTAAACGGAATCAATGAGATGATACTGAACTTCACTGATGGTAAACTTGACATCACTTCCAAAGAGGGGATCTCTTTTGCACTGGAGATATTGGATCATATGAGAGAGAAGATGGTGCTGTTTCAAGAAGAGACCGGAAACCTCTACAACCTTGAAGCAACTCCAGCAGAGGGAACAACCTATAGATTTGCCAAAGAGGATAAAAAAAGGTACGGTGATGAGATCATCCAAGCAGGGATGGATGAACATATCTACTATACCAACTCTTCACAACTTCCGGTAGGTTTTAGCGATGATCCTTTTGAAGCACTTACACTCCAAGATGAGCTCCAAACCAAATATACAGGAGGAACGGTACTGCACCTGTATATGCAAGAGCGACTCAGTTCTACAGAAGCATGTCGAAGACTTGTAAGAAATGTTATAACAAACTTTAGACTTCCCTACATCACAGTAACTCCTTTGTTCTCTGTATGTCCAAAACATGGTTATATACCAGGAGAACATGAGTACTGTCCAAAATGTGATGAAGAACTTCTTTTAGAATACCAAAATCAATTAAAGGATGTATCATGAACAAACAAGAAATATTGGAACAACTTCAGGAAAAAAGACAAAGATGTATCGTTTATACACGAGTTATGGGATACCACAGACCCGTTGAAAGCTTCAACATAGGAAAAACAGGTGAACATAAAGAACGAAAACAGTTCAAAGAGTAAACCGATCTATGACATAACAAAGTTCACCCATTTGGATTATCCACAACATTTGGCATGTATATTTTGGTTTAGCGGATGCAATATGCGCTGTGACTTTTGTTACAACAGTGATATCGTATTTGCCAAAGAGGGGCGTTTCTCTTTTGAAGACGCACTCGATTTTTTACAAACAAGAGTAGGACTGCTTGATGGAGTGGTTCTCTCAGGAGGGGAAGCCACCTCTTATGATCTAAGTGCATTTTGTAAAAAGATCAAAGAGAAAGGATTTTTGATCAAACTCGACACAAATGGTACCAACTTTTTACATGTAAAAGAGTTACTCCAACAAAATCTGCTTGATTTTATCGCTCTTGATTATAAAGCTCCCAAAGAAAAATTTACTCAGATCACCCATTCAAACAGGTATAACGAGTTTAGTCAGACACTTGATCTGCTTTTAGAGAGTTCTT
>Ga0256843_1001528_pt1 | contig 18096 bp, 18 predicted proteins | sample AlvinellametaG_FD_191572 | JGI IMG/M metagenome (GOLD analysis project Ga0256843, IMG submission 191572) | Pompeii worm associated microbial communities from hydrothermal vent at the East Pacific Rise, Pacific Ocean - Alvinella | ecosystem: Host-associated > Annelida > Integument > Unclassified ... | reverse complement strand
ATCTCGATTTTCAGCGTCTCCCCGGCGCTGATTTGGGCCTCATAGTCAAGCACCTGGCGCGCCGTTTGGGAAATGTGCAAAATCTCTTTGGTCGGGTGCTTGATGAAAAAGAGGTTGGACTCAATGGCCGTGATCTTGCGTTGCAGTGAGCGGGGAAGGGCTTTGAAGCTCTCAAGTTTTTTAAGGGCCCTCTCCCGCCGCAGGCGTTTGGCCGTCTCGTCTATGACGGCGCGGTTTTGGAGCATATCGGAAGCGGCACGGTAGAGGGTGGTGAGCATTCGGTCGGTAAAGGCGTTGTAGACCCCGGGCCCAACGGCGTTGACGTCGCAGTAGGTGAGAATAAAGAGCATATCCAGCAGTTTTTGACTGCTAAGCGGCGCGACAAAGCGGCTGACGGTGCCTTCGTCGTAGATATCCTCGTTGTGGATGGTGTGGGTCATGCGGGTGTGGTGGGCGATGAGCAGGGTCCCCTCTTTGACAAGCTCTTCGGAAAAACCAAGCTTTGTGGCGTAGGCGCGAAAGAGGTGCGCGCCCACCTCATGGTGATCCCGCTGTCTCCCTTTGCCCGCGTCGTGCAAAAGGGCTACCAGTTTGAGCATGGCCCTTGACTCTTTGTCCAGCTTCTCAAATAGCGGGGTGAGCAGGTTGTGGGAGAGGGTGTCAAGATGGCGGAGGGTTTTGATGCTGTGCTCTTCGACGGGGTAGTGGTGGTAGCCGTCAAATTGCGGCAGGTGGGTCACTTTTTTCAGCGGTGTTATCACCCGGCCCAGTTTTCGCCCCTTATCCAGCGCCTCAATCACCGCCCCGGCGTGGGGTAGAAAAAAGATCTGCCGAACGGCGGCGAGGAACTGCCGGCCCTTGGGCTTGGGCACGGCGGTGCGATCCAGCAGGTGGGCAAAGGAGGCGTCGATCTCAAACGCCCCTTTCTCGGCCTCTTTGATCATGAGTTTCAGGTAATACAGCAACGTTTTGCTCTTTTGTCCCCGCCTGGCGTAGAGGCGGTTTTGGCAAAGGTAGATCCCCTCTTCGATATGGCCGTTTTTAAGATCTTTCAGGCGGGCGGGCTCATAGAGGCAGGGTTTGGCCAGCAGGCCACTCCAGTAGGCGGTTTTGGCCCTTACCGTCTCAAGCGCCTGGAGGGTGCGGCTGACCAGCTTACGCTGGGCTTTTTGGGGGTTGCCCGGCTCTATGCCCATCAGCTCGGCCACTTTGGGCACCAGGTCAAAACGCAGGGTGTCCTCCTTTTTGCCGGCCGAAAGGTGCAAAGCCCCCCGCACCCGAAACAGAAACTCCAGCGCCTGGCGGTATTCGGCGTAGTCGCCTTCGTCCAAAAGCGTGTCGGCCAGCTCTTTGAGGCGGTGGACATGGTGGCGTGCCGTGGCGATCCAAAAGACCAGGTTGGCGTCGCGCATCCCGCCCACGCACTCTTTGATATTGGGCTCCATCGTCACGGGATAGCGTTTGTGGCGTTGGATGGACTCTTCTATTTTGGCCCGCACGTACCCTTTGGGATCGTCGCGCCGAATGCGCCCCAATTGGTTTTGGGTGGCCATCCAGACAAAGTTGGAGCCGATGATAAAGCGCGACTCAAGCAGGGCGGTCTTGATGGTGATATCCTCTTTGGCCACCGCCGGCAGTTCCGAAACCTCGTGGACCCGGTGCCCCAACTGAAGCCCCGCGTCCCAGGCGATGTAGAGGATCTTTTCGATAATCTCTTTGATGTTGTAGCCGGGGATGTTTTGGTAGACGATCATCAGGTCGATATCGCTGTGGACGCATAACTGCTCCCTGCCGTAGCTTCCCAGCGCCACCAGGGCGATGGGCACGGCGTTGCGCATGGGTTGAAACTCTTTAAACATCTTGCGCAAAACCACTTTGTAAATAAGCGACAAAAAGGTGTCCAGCCGGCGGGTGTGGTGCACCAGGAAGGCTTTGCCCTGGGTTTGGATGAAGGTCTCTTCCAAATTGTCCCTGTAGCTTTTCAAAGAGGCTTTGAGCAGTTTGGAGATCTCAAAGTCGGGGGCGTCGCGGTTGAGCAGTTCTTCGATACGCAAAGAGATATCCACGCCGGCTCCTTGATCGGTTTTGGATATAATACCCAAAATTTTTATGCGGGGTGGGCCCATGGATGTGGTAAAAAAGGTGCAAAAGGGCGAGCGCGTCGGCCTGGAGGAGGCGATGGCGCTGTATGAGCTTGATCTTTATACGCTGGGTAGGCTGGCCGATGAGAAGCGCCAGGCCCTGCACGGCAAGAAGACCTACTTCAACATCAACCGCCACATCAACCCCACCAACATCTGCAAGGATGTCTGTAAATTTTGCGCCTACAGCGCCAGCCGCAAAAACCCCAACCCCTACACCATGCCTGTTGAGGAGGTGGTGCGCATAGCCAAAGAGGCGTGGGAGCGGGGAGCCAAGGAGGTGCATATTGTCAGCGCCCACAACCCCGACGCGGGGCTGGAGTGGTATCTTGGGATGTTCAAGGCCGTCAAAGAGGCGCTTCCCGATATGCACGTCAAGGCCCTTACCGCCGCGGAGATCAACTTTTTGGCCGAGGCGTACGGGCTTGAAGTGGATGAGGTGCTTGACAGGATGGTACAAAACGGTGTCGACTCCATGCCCGGCGGCGGGGCGGAGATCTTTGACGAGACGGTAAGAGAGTATATCTGCAAAGGCAAGGTAAGCTCAAAAGGGTGGCTTGAGATTCACCGCAAATGGCACGAGCGGGGCAAAAAGTCCAACGCCACCATGCTCTTTGGCCACGTGGAAAGACGCGAGCACCGGATTGATCATATGCTAAGACTGCGTGATCTGCAAGATAAAACGGGTGGCTTTAACTGCTTCATTCCGCTGGTTTACCAAAGAGAGAACAACTACCTCAAAGTCACCGACTTTCCCACGGGACAGGAGATTTTAAAGACCATGGCCATAGCCCGATTGGTGTTGGATAACATTCCCAACCTCAAAGCCTATTGGGTCACTTCCACGATCAACCTGGCGCTCATTGCCCAGGAGTACGGCGCCAACGATCTTGACGGCACCATTGAAAAAGAGTCCATCAACGCCGCCGCGGGGGCCCAAAGCGCGCACGGTATGCCGCTGGAGGAGTTTGTGCACCTCATTAAAGACAGCGGGTTTGTGCCCGTTGAGCGTGACAGTCTTTATAACGAGTTGAAAGTGTGGTGATGGCGCGGCGCTATTACGACTACGCCGCTTTTTTGAAAGATTTAAAAACCCTGGCCGACAAAATAGAAGGGCCGTTTGACGCCCTTGTGCCTATTGCCAGGGGAGGGCTCTGTATGGCCCATCTTTTGGGGGAGTATTGGGATATCCGCAAGGTTTGCGCCCTCAACGCCGTGGGGTATGACGATACCCGGCGACTGGAGAGTATAGAGATTTTCAATATCCCCGATTTGGCGGGGGCCAGGCGGGTATTGATAGTCGACGACATCGCCGATTCGGGCCGCACGCTGGCGGAGGTGAAAGGCCGTTTGCAGGCGCGCTACCCTGATATCGCGTTTTTTACCGCCACCCTCTTTTATAAACCGGAAGTCAGTTGCATAGAGCCCGACTGGTGGGTCCGAAAGGCCGATGCGTGGATCGATTTTTTCTGGTCGGAAGATCTTAAAAGGGCTTTTTGAGCCTTTGGGTGGTAAAATAAAAGGAAAAAGAGGATAGCTTTAGATGAAATTTCTCGTTACCGGAGGCGCCGGCTTTATCGGCTCGGCGGTGATCCGTCACCTCATTCAAAACACCGATCACGAAGTGGTCAACCTGGACAAACTGACCTATGCGGGCAACCTGCAATCTTTAAAAGAGGTAGAAGACTCCCCCCGCTACGCCTTTGAGAAGGTGGATATCTGCGACGGTCCCGAAGTGCGGCGGGTCTTTGAGACTCACAAGCCCGACGTGGTGATGCATCTGGCGGCCGAGAGCCATGTGGATCGCTCTATTGACGGGCCGGGCGAGTTTATTCAGACCAACATTTTCGGCACCTACACAATGCTTGAGGAGGCCAGGCGTTATTACAAAAGCCTGGAAGGGGAGAAAAAAGCGCGCTTTCGCTTTCATCATATCTCCACCGACGAGGTTTACGGCGACCTGGAAGGCACCGACGATCTCTTTACCGAAGAGACCTGCTACGCCCCCAGCTCTCCCTATTCGGCCTCCAAGGCGGGCTCGGACCATCTGGTCAGGGCGTGGCAACGCACCTACGGCCTGCCTACGATCGTGACCAACTGCTCCAACAACTACGGCCCCTACCACTTTCCCGAAAAACTGATTCCCCTGATGATCCTCAACGCCCTGGAGTGCAAGCCTCTGCCGGTGTACGGCAAGGGGAACCAGATTCGTGACTGGCTCTATGTGGAAGACCACGCCAGGGCTTTGGTACTGGTGGTAACCGAAGGCAAGGTGGGTGAAACTTACAACATCGGCGGCCACAACGAGAAGCAAAATATCGAAGTGGTCAAAAAGATCTGCGAGATTCTGGATGCCAAGGTTCCCCTCGAAGAGGGAAGCTACGCCGATCTGATCACTTTTGTGCCCGATCGCCCGGGACATGACGTGCGCTACGCCATTGACGCCTCCAAAATCCAGCGGGAGTTGGGCTGGACGCCGCAGGAGACCTTTGAGACGGGGCTTGAGAAGACGGTGCAGTGGTATCTGGATAACGAGTGGTGGTGGCGCGCGGTGCTGGACGGCAGTTACCAGCGCCAGCGGCTGGGCCAAAACATCTAAAGGAGCGGTATGAAAGGCATTATCTTAGCCGGCGGAAGCGGGACAAGACTCTACCCCATTACCAGAGGGGTAAGCAAACAGTTGGTGCCCATCTACGACAAGCCCATGATCTACTATCCCCTATCGGTGTTGATGCTGGCGGGTATCAGGGAGGTGCTCATTATCTCCACCCCCACCGATCTGCCCCGTTTTGAGCAACTGCTGGGTGACGGCAGTGATATCGGGATGCGCTTTAGCTACAAAGTCCAACCCTCTCCCGACGGGCTGGCGCAGGCTTTTATTCTGGGTGAGGCGTTTTTAAACGGTGAACCGGGGTGTCTCATACTGGGTGATAACATCTTCTACGGGCACGGGTTGACCCAGCTTTTACAAAAGAGCGTCAAAGCCGCCGAGGAGGAGAACAAGGCGACCGTCTTTGGCTACTACGTCAAAGATCCGGAGCGCTACGGCGTGGCGGAGTTTGACGAGAAAGGCAATGTTATCTCCATTGAGGAGAAACCGACCGATCCCAAGAGCAACTACGCCGTGGTGGGGCTCTACTTCTATCCCGGTGACGTGGCCGAGAAGGCCAAGAAGGTCGAGCCGTCGGCCAGAGGGGAGCTGGAGATTACGACGCTTAATCAGATGTACCTGGATGAAAAGCGCCTCAAGGTCGAGTTGATGGGGCGCGGTTACGCGTGGCTGGATACGGGGACTCACGAAAGCCTGCTGGAGGCCTCCAACTTCATCCAGACCATCGAGAACCGCCAGGGGCTCAAAGTGGCCTGCATCGAAGAGATCGCCTTTGAGAAAGGCTACATCAGCAAAGAACAGCTTATTGAGTTGGCCCAACCGCTTAAGAAAAATCAGTACGGTCGCTATCTGCTCAAGATCGCCGAAGAGAAGAGGGCGCGGGTTTGAGGGTTCTGGTTACCGGCGCTGTAGGGTTTATAGGTTTTCACGTATGTCGCCGGTTGCTGGCCGACGGGGATGAGGTGGTAGGCGTTGACAATCTCAATGACTACTACGATCCCAATCTAAAAAAAGCGCGCCTTGAGGCGCTGGAAAAAGAGCCGGATGCCCGGCGTTTTGAGTTTGTCAAACTTGATCTAAAAGAGAATGCCGCCGTGGCGGAGCTTTTTGAGAGAAAGTTTGACGCGGTCTGTCACCTCTCAGCCCAGCCCGGCGTACGCTATAGCCTCATTGACCCCCATGCCTATGTGCAAAACAACGTCTCGGCCTTTTTGAACGTACTGGAAGGGTGCCGCCACCACCGGGTGGGACACCTGGTCTATGCCAGCAGTTCCAGTGTTTACGGCCTTAATCAATCCATGCCCTACCGCACCTGCGACAATGTTGATCACCCCATCAGTCTCTATGCCGCTACCAAAAAGAGCGATGAACTCATGGCCCACACCTACAGCCACCTCTACGGCATTCCGACCACGGGCCTGCGCTTTTTTACCGTCTACGGTCCCTGGGGACGCCCCGATATGGCTCCCTTTCTCTTTACCCGCGCCATTTTGGAAGGCAAGCCTATTGACATCTACAACCACGGCCGGATGGAGCGGGACTTTACCTATGTGGATGATATTGTCGAAGGGGTGGTGCGGGTACTGCGCAAACCTCCCGAAGGGCGTAGCGCATGGGACGCCAAAGAGCCTGATCCCTCATCCAGTCCGGCGCCATATCGGCTTTACAATATCGGGCGGGGAGAGCCGATCAAACTGCTCGATTTTATTGAGGCGCTGGAAGATGCCCTGGGAATGGAAGCGCAAAAGAACCTCATGCCCATTCAGCCCGGAGACGTGGAACGAACCTGGGCCGATACGTCCGATTTGGAAAGAGAGTTTGGCTACCGCCCCCAAACCCCTCTGCGCGAGGGCATCAAGAAATTTGTCGACTGGTACCGCGCCTACTACGGCGTATAGAGCACCCGGGCCAAATAGAGCCCGTTGGGCGGGACGGGCGCGAGTTGAAAGCGTCTTTGCCCCTTTAACTGCTCTTTGATCGCCTCGATTGCGACTTTTTTCTCCGCCGCCGCCAGGGCTGTCGCCGTCATAAGCCTGACCTGGCCTCTTAAAAACCCGTTGGCCTCAAAATAGATTCTTACATACCGTCCGCTCTCGATCGCGTAGGCCCGGTAGATGGTGCGTATCGTTGAGGCCGGGTCGCTCCCGGTTTTGTGGAAAAGATTGAAGTCGTGCTCACCCTCAAATACGCTAAGGGCTTTGCGAAGCGCCGTGAGATCAAGAGCGGGGAGGTAGTGGCAAAAAGGGGCCTCAAAAGGGGAGGGTTCGGTCTGTTTGATCAGATAGCGATAAATTCGTCTACGGGCGTCAAAACGGGCGTGGAATGTTTCGTCAACCGGGGTGATGTGCTTAAAGCGCACACTCCCCTCAAAGCGGCGGTTAAAGAGTTCGCGCAGGCGTTTGAGTCTCGTTTGCCAGTGAGGGGGGACGTCAAAGTGGATCACCTGTCCCGTGGCGTGCACCCCCCGGTCGGTCCGTCCGCTGGCGACAATGGGGCTCTCGATGCCCAGGCTTTGCGCTGTTCTTTGGAGCGCGCCCGCGACGGTTCGGGTGGTGGTTGTCTGGCTTTGGTAGCCGAAAAAGCGGGAGCCGTCGTAGGCGATGACCGCTTTGACACGCATCTTAAAACCTCTGTTCGATACGTTTGTAAAAGAGCCAGACCCCTACAGCCGTGACGGCTATGACAAAGAGGGCCGACCCGGCCGGGGTGGTTTTGGCGATACTGGAGAGAACGCCGTAATAGAGGGTGGTGACGGCCAGAATGGCCGGGTAGGAGAAGTTTTTGTCATACCGTGGGTGCAGGATGCCGTAGGCGAACGCGAAAAAGAGCGAAACGATGGGAAAGAGGCTGACGGCAATGTAGATAATGAGGTCTTTGCGCCGCTTCCTGTCGTGCCCGGCGGCCTGCCAGTACTCTTTGAGGTTGCGGTAGGAGAAGGGGGTGACGCTTTGGGTGTGGTAGATCTTCATGGCTTTGTAGTTGATCTGGTCGATCTGTTCGTCACTGATGCGGTAGGCCTGCCCGTAGTAGAGTTTGAGTCCCCGAATGCCGTTTTCGTTAAAGAACTTCCCGTATTTGGCGGTAAGAAACTGCTCCTCTTTGGGGTTGGCGGAGTTGAGCAGTACCAGGTTGATCAGGATATTCTTCTTTTTGTCCTTGTCGGCCAGGAAAACGAGCCAGTCGCCAAACTTCTGGCCAAACTGGCTGGCCTCAATGTTCAATACCGCGTGGATGCTTTTGTAGTTGACAAACGATTTGATAAGCTGTTTGGTAATGGGAATGAGCGCCAGCGAGAGCAGTAGCAAAAGGGCCGTGGCCGCCAAAGTCAGGGGGGCGAAGTAGCGTAAAAAGGTCTTGGGCGCGATGCCGAATGAAAAGAGCACGATATTCTCAAAATCGTTGGAAAGACGCACCATGGTGAGTGTGAGCGCGGCGAAAAAGGTAATAGGCAGGGTGTAAAAGAGCATGGTGGGAATAAAGTAGCCGTACATCAAAAACATCTCTTCCACGCTCATGTGGGTCACTTCGGTCAGTTTGGCGATACGGATAAACAGTATCAGCGACCCGATGGCGATGATGGGCGAAAAGATAGAGAAGAAGAGTCCGCTGAAGGTGCGGATCAGGTAGCCTGAAACCGTCTTATCCATACAGGGCGCTCCACCAGCGGGTGATTTGGGGCTCAAAGAGCCAGGCTATCCAGGTGCCAAGCGCCAAAAAAGGGACAAACGGCACCATCCGCCCTTTGGCAAAAAGGGCCGGCAAAAGGGCCAGCAGGGCGGCGATATAGACGGCCGAAAGGGCCAGGGGGAGCCCAAGGAGCGCGCCCATGGTGCCGGCGATGATAATATCGGCCTCGCCCAGCGCCTCTTTGCCGATCATTCTCTTGACCCCAAAGCCCAGCGCCCAGAACGCCGCCGCCAAAATCGCGGCGTCGGCAAACGTATGAATAAGCGCCTCTCTATAGGGCGCGAAGCTCTCCAGCTGGCCAAAAAGCGCCGTGTCGGCCATTTTGGCAAGGGGGAGCAAAAGCGCCAGAACAAGCGCTGAGACGTTGAGGGAGTCGGGCACCGCGTAGTAGCGAAAATCGATTACGGAGAGCGCAAGTAAAAGGGCAAACAGCGTGGCGGTCACAAACCAGCTTGCTCCCAGGCCGGTTTTAAGGGCGACGGTCAGGTAAAGCAGGCCCGTCAAAAGCTCAATGAGAGGATACTGGGGACTGATGGGCGCCTTGCAAAAGGCGCACTTTCCCTTAAGAGCCAGCCAGGAGAGGAGGGGGATGTTGTGGTACCACTTGAGGTTGTGGCCGCACCGCGGGCAGTGGGAGGCGGGAAAGGCGATATTTTCACCTTTGGGAATGCGCAAAATCAGCACATTCAAAAACGATCCGACAGCCAGGCCGATGAGCAGGGCAAAAAGAAGAGAAAAAAAGATCATCAAATACCCCCGAACCGTCGGTGGCGGGTTTTAAACCGCGCAATGATCTCTTCCAGCTCTTCGGTGGTAAAGTCGGGCCAGAGGGTGGGGCTGAAGAAGAGTTCGGCGTAGGCGCTCTGCCAGAGCAGAAAGTTGGAAAGACGCTGTTCGCCGCCGGTTCTTAGCAGTATGTCGACGGGTCCGAAACGTGCGCTCTCAAGCTCGGCGCCAAGTGTTTCGGCGGTAATGGGGAGGTTTTGCTCGCACACTCTGGCCGCTGAGCGGGCAATCTCGTCCATGGAGCCGTAGTTAAGCGCCAGCACCTGCGTGAGGCGGGTAAAATCTTTGGTGATCTCCTTGGTCTTTTCAATCTGCTTTTGCAAAGCGGGGGAGAAGCGGCTCAAATCGCCGATGGTCTCAAAACGCACGCCGTGGCGAAGGTAGGTTTCGGTCTCTTTTTCAAGGTAGTTTTTTAACAGCCGCATCAAAAAATCCACCTCCATCCCGGGCCGTTTCCAGTTTTCGGTACTAAAGGCATATAGGGTCAACACCTCGATTTCGGGGTGGTCAGCGGCAAATACGGTAAGGTTTCTCACCACTTCGGCGCCCCGTTCATGGCCCTTGATGCGCTTCATGCCCCGTTGTTTGGCCCAACGGCCGTTGCCGTCCATGATGATGGCGATATGGCGTGCGGTGTTCATTAAGAGCTTATCCTTTTATATCCAGTAACGCGTGGCCGTCCCCCTCCCAAAAGGGATAAATCTTCTCTTTGGAGAGGGTGACGGTGACGCTCTTGAACCCTTTTAACTCGTGCGCCTCTTTTTGCAAAAGGCGAACACTTTTGGGGTAGTAGAGCGTGAGGGAGAGATGGAGAGCCCTGTCGTCACCCGTTACGCTTCCCTCTACGGGTCCAAGATTGTTCATACACGCGTAAAATTCTACACTTTTTTGGTTTAAGGTTTTGTTCTTTTTGGTGCCTTTTCGCATTTGCGCGAAACTAAAGCGTCCTTCACGCTCAAAAGGTAACGTTACCACGCCGTGGTGAAGCGAAAGAAGCAGTTGGGTCAGTCCCTGGAAACTCTCCTTGTCATTGGCGGTTGAGAGTTTGTGCAAGAGGCGCTCTTTGAGCGCGCCGATCGGGTCTTTGGCATGCATGAGGCTCTCAAGCCCTCCCATCTCCCGCAAAACGGAGCGGGGAAGCTGTTCCAACAACGCCGGCTTGGGATGGAGCCGTCGCAGTTGCACCACCCCCTCTTTGCTCTGGCGCATATCGGCCCAGTAGGAGGTGCCGGATTGCAAAAGTTCGTCACTTTTGGTGGTGAAGGTATGCGCGCCCATCTGAATGAAAAAACGCCCCGGCCCCTCCTTGTCCAGTACCTTGATGCCAATCTGCAACAGGGTGTTGACTTCGATTTTGGTGATAGTATTTAGTGCCGTCTGAACCGCCTGGACGGGGGAGAGGCCAAAAATCATAGTCTCTCAAGCGCCTCAATGAGGGCAAAGGCCAGGGCGGTTTTATTTGTGCGGGGCAGGTCGATCTCCCCGCCCGGGTGCACAAGGGTCAGGGCGTTGTCCGCCGTGCCGAAGCTCTCGCTGTCTCTTAAAATGTTGAGCGCCACGGCGTCTACGCCTTTGCTATCAAGGGCCTTGCGGGCGTTTGAGAGGGCGTTTTTGGGGTCCATCTCGGCTTTGAAGGCGAGAGTTTTGACGCCCGTTTTATCCAGAGAGGCGAGAATGTCGGGGTTTTGGACCATCTCCAGGCTCCAGCGCTCTCCCAGCGCCTCCTTTTTGAGCTTGCCGTTTTGCGGATGGGCAGGGCGGTAGTCGCTCACAGCCGCGGCCATGAAGAGCCAGGGGGTCTTTTGCACCAGTTTGGGCGCTTCGAGGTTGTTGTGGAAATCGGGTTTGAGCAATACACCCTTTTTGGCTACCCGCAAAGCGTCGGCGGTGTAGTCCATCATCTCCTGCGCGCTTTCTACGCGTATGACGTGCACCGGCGGAATCGCTTTGGGCTCGTAGGTGCAGACATAGCAGACATCCGCGCCGGCGGAGTAGAGCGCCGTCACCAGCGCTTCGGCCATCTTGCCGCTGGAGAAGTTGGAGAGGTAGCGTACCTCGTCGATCTTTTCAATAGTACCGCCCCCGGTGACAACCACCCGGCGGTGGCGCCAGTATGTGCGCGCCAAAAGGTGCTTGAGCGTTGAGGCGAAGACGGTGGTCGGTTCGGCCATGGCGCCGTTGCCCTCCGTGCCGCAGGCCAGCAGTTTGGTCTGGGGGCTGACCGTCTCCACCCGTCCAAGAGCCAGCCGCTTGAGGTTGGCGACCGTGGCGGGGTGCTCGATCATGCGGGTATTGGCGGCGGGGGCGACGACGATGGGTTTGTCAAAAGCCAGGGCGGTTTGCAGTAGCAGGTTGTCGGCGATGCCGGAAGCCATTTTGTTAAGCGTATTGGCCGTCGCGGGGGCGATCACCATGATGTCGGCCCACTCCCCCAGGGCGATGTGATTGCTTTCATTGGCCCAGCTTTCGGTGCTTTCGTGCAAAACGGGGGCGTTGGTGAGCGCTTCAAAACTCAAGGGCGTGACAAACCGTTTGGCCGATTCGCTCATTACCACCCGTACCTCGGCTCCCGCCTTGATAAAAAGGCGCGCCACCTCGCACGCCTTATAGGCGGCGATGGAGCCGGTAACCCCCAGCAAAACCCGCTTCCCCTCCAGCCTGACTTGCGAGAGCACTATTTGGCCCCGAAAAACTTGTAAAAGAAGCCCGCCACGCTTTTTAGGGGCGTGCGGGCGATGGCCAGGGCGCCTTTTTCCACATCTTTGGTCACCGTCGTGCCGGCGGCGATGATGACGTCATCTTCAATGGTCACAGGCGCCACCAACTGGCTGTCTGAGCCTATGAAGACATTTTTGCCGATTTTGGTTTTGTACTTGGCTTTGCCGTCGTAGTTGCAGGTGATGGTGCCCGCGCCCACGTTGGTGCCTTCATCAATCTCGGCATCGCCCAGATAGCTTAGGTGCCCCGCTTTGACCCCATTAAGCGTGGACTTTTTGACCTCCACGAAGTTGCCGATGTGGGTATTAACAAGTCGGCTGGCGGGGCGGATTCTGGCCAGCGGGCCGACGGAGGAGTTTTCAACAATAGACTCCTCAATAACGCTATGCGCTTTGATATGACTTGATATGATCTTGCTCTCACCCTGAATCGTTACGCCGTTTTCAAGGACGCAATCGCCCTCTAACACGGTGCGGCTGTCGATGTAGATGGTCTCGGGCAGGCGCATGGTCACGCCCGCGCGCATCCAGCGCTCTTTGATGCGATCTTGCATGATCCGCTCGGCGTTGGCCAGATCAAAACGGGAGTTGACCCCCTTAAAGGCCGCCTCCTCCACCCATACCGGCACGATGTGGCCTCCCTCGGATCGGGTCATGGCAATGAGGTCGGTCAGATAGTACTCTTTTTGGGCGTTGTCGTTGGAGAGGTTGGGCAGATGGCGATCAAGCACCGCTTTTTTAAAGCAGTAGACCCCGGCGTTGACGGTTTTGATCTCCTTTTGCTCGGGCGTGCAGTCTTTCTCTTCCACAATACCGACTACTTCATCCTTTTCAATGACCACCCGGCCGTAACCGGAGGGATCGGGCAGATCAAAGACGCTCATCACGATATCGGCCTCTTTGGATACAAGCGGCTCAAGGGCTTCGGCCGTCACCAGCGGCATATCGCCGTTGAGCACCAAAACCTTGTCGTGGCGTACCGGTACGTTCATCACCGCGCCGCCGGTACCGGGGTAGTTGGCGTGATCCTGGAGCGTAAAACGCAGGTTCTTAAAATGGGCTTCTAAATCTTTTTGAATCCGTTCATGCTGATGATATAAAACAATATGAACATCGTCGCTGAGCGCTTGGGCCGCGTCGACGGCGTAGTGGAGCATGGGACGTCCGCTGATGGGGTGCAAAACCTTGGGCAGTGTCGATTTCATGCGGGTGCCCTGGCCCGCGGCCAGAATGATGACTGAAAGTGACATGACAAACCTTCTAACAAAATATGATATTTAGTAGATTTTAACGCAAAGAAGTTTAAAATGTAGCAAAAGCGCTAAGACGACTTGAGAAGATGAGCAAAACGCCGATATTACAAATATAAAAATCGGTAGTTTTTAGGATACCAGATTGCAGGAGTGTCGATGGACTTAGGTACCGTCATCGGTTTGGTGTTGATTTTGGGCCTACTGTTTGGCTCTATGGCGATGGGAGTAGGCATAGGCGCCTATATCGACATTCCCTCCGTTTTGATTGTCGTCGGCGGTTCTATCGGGGCCTTGCTGGTGGCTTTCAAGATGGAGCAGATGAAAAACTTCGTCAAGATCTTCATGATCGCCGTCAAACCGCCCCAGGAGGATGTGCAAGAGCTCATCAAACGGCTGGTGGAATACTCCACTCAGGCACGCCGGGACGGCATTTTGTCACTGGAAGCGGCGGCCAACAACGAAGAGAACGAATTTCTCAAAAAAGGGCTCTCCATGGCGGTCGACGGCAACGAGCCCGATACGATTCGGGAGATGCTGGAGATTGAGATGGAGCAGACCAGCGAGCGTCACAAAGGCAACGCCGCCATCTTTAGCCAGTGGGCCGGTCTGGCGGGGGCGATGGGGATGATCGGTACGCTGATCGGGCTGGTTGCGATGCTTTTGAATATGTCCGACCCCAGCGCTATCGGTCCTTCGATGGCGGTGGCCCTGCTTACGACCATGTACGGCGCGATGATCGGTAACATTTTCGGTAACCCCATCGCCAATATTCTGGGAATCCGCGACGCCGACGAATTGTTGGTCAAAACCATCATTTTAGAAGGCATCATGTCGATTCAGGCGGGGGATAACCCCCGGACGTTGGAAGCGAAGCTTCTATCCTACCTGCCGCCCAATGAGCGGGTAAGCCAGTTTGAATAGGGTCTTGTATGGCTAAAAAGAAGTGTCCCGAATGCCCTGAGTGTATGCCCGAGTGGCTGGCGGCTTTTGGGGACCTGATGAGTCTACTGCTCTGCTTTTTTGTTCTGCTTCTATCCATGTCTTCCATGGACGCCAAGAAGTTGGAAGAGGCCATCGGCTCATTGGCCGGCGCGCTGAGCGTACTGGAGGGCGGGGAGAGGTCGGAACTGGAAGATCGTCGGATGCAACAAGGTACCGGCGGGGGCTCCTCTTCGGCTCAGACGCCGACGCAGATCAATGTCTCCAATCCCACGCCCGGTCAATTGAGTGAGATGCTCCAGAAGATGTGGATGCAGATGATCTCACTCAAAAACGAGATCAATGAGATCGCCATGACCCAAGGAACCATTCCCGTCACGCTGGATGAGGCGGAGAAGGGTTTTTTGCTTCGTTTGCCGGCGGAACTGCTCTTTAAGCCGGGTGAGGCCAAAATCGACAACATCGACGCGCTCCTTTTTTTAAAGCGGATCGCTATGATCATCAAAAAACTGCCCAATACCCTGCAAATCAGTGTGCGCGGCCATACCGACAACCGACCGCCGGGTCCCAAAAGCCCCTTTAGGGACAACTGGGAGCTTTCGGCTGAGCGGGCGGTGACGGTAGTAAAAGAGCTGATCAAAGACGGGGTCGACCCCAAGCGGTTGAGTGCTTGCGGCAACGCCGAATTCAAGCCGGTCGCCTCCAACGCCACGCCCGAAGGGCGGGCCAAGAACCGGCGGGTCGAGCTCTACTTCTTCTCAACCGATCCGCAGATGGAAAGCAAAGCCAGAAAATCGATTCTTGATGCCGGAATGAAACCCGAATGAGACGCGTCCTGCTGACTCTTTTGCTTCTTTCAGCCGTGACGGGCCTCTACGCCGCGCCACAGATTCCTACGATCAACCTCACCATCGGCGCTCCCGCCGAGCCCAAGGACCTGGTCAACTCCTTGAATTTGGTGGTGGTGCTGACCCTATTGGTGCTGGCGCCGTCGCTTATTTTGGTGATGACCAGCTTTTTGCGTCTTATTGTGGTTTTTGCCTTTTTGCGTCAGGCCATGGGAACCCAGCAGACACCGCCCACACAGCTTCTGGTGACGTTGGCGTTGGTGCTGACGCTTTTTATTATGGAGCCGATGGGCAAACAGGCCTATGAGCAGGGCATCAAACCCTATATGGACAAAAAGATCGGCTATGAGGTGGCCTTTGACAGGGCCGTGGAACCCTTTAAACAGTTTATGCTCCGTAACACCCGGGAGGCGGATTTGGCCCTCTTTTACCGCATTCGCCATCTTCCTAACCCCAAAACCGAAGCGGATGTCACCCTGCCGATTCTGCTTCCGGCCTTTATGATCAGTGAGCTCAAAACCGCGTTTGAGATAGGGTTTTTGATCTTTCTGCCCTTTCTGGTCATCGATATGGTTGTCAGCTCCGTTTTGATGAGCATGGGTATGATGATGTTGCCGCCGGTGATGATCTCGCTACCGTTTAAGATTCTGATTTTCGTGCTGGTGGACGGGTGGCACCTGCTGGTGGGCAATCTGGTAGAGAGTTTCAAGTAAGGAGAGGCAATGGAGTGTCCCCATTTTGGCAGTTGCGGAAGCTGTTCGCTTTTTGCGCGGCGCTACCCGGCGCAGTTGGCGGAAAAGACGGCCCGTTTAAGTACTCTTTTGGCCCCCTTTTATAGCGGCGCCATTACCCCTTTTCCCTCTCCCACGGCCAACTACCGGGCCCGCGCCGAGTATAAAATCTACCATGATGAAACGGGGGCGCACTACGCCATGCGCCATTTGGATAAAAAGCGGTTTGTCACCCTCCAACGTTGTCCGATGGTCTTAAAACCCATCGAGACGCGTATGTGGTCCCTTTTAGAAGAGGTCAATGGTGACGAGACGCTCTCATCGCGTCTTTTTGGGGTGGAGTTTCTCTCCGCCACGACGGGCGAGACGCTTATAACCATGCTCTACCACCGCCCGCTGGATGAGCGGTGGCAAAAACGTGCCGAAGCGCTGGCCAAAAAGTTGGACGCGCAAATTATCGGCCGAAGCCGCAAGCAGAAGGTGGTGCTGGAGAAAGAGTATGTCACCGAGAAGCTAAAAATCGGCCAAAGAGAGTGGACCTACCGCCACTACGAGCAGAGTTTTACCCAGCCCAACCCCTTTGTCAACCGGGCTATGATCAGCTGGGCGATCAGTTCAGCCGAGCGGTTTGGCCGTGGGGATTTTTGCGAGCTTTACGCGGGATCGGGCAATTTTACTCTGCCCCTTTCGCCCCTTTTTGACAAGGTAATCGCCACGGAGATCTCCAAGCGATCCATTCAGGCCGCGCATGAGAACCTTCTGCAAAACGGCGTTAGTAACGTAACGTTTGTGCGTATGAGCAGTGAGGAGTTTACCCAGGCGCTGGAGGGACGGCGCGCGTTTCGGCGTCTTGCCGGGGTCGATCTGCAAAGCTATGATTTACAGACCGTTCTGGTCGATCCGCCAAGAGCAGGCCTGGACGAGGATACAAGGCGTCTGATTTCGCGCTTTGAGACCGTTATTTATATCTCCTGCAACCCTGAAACATTAGCAAGGGACCTGGAGGAATTGAACCAAACACACGTGGTAGCGGATGCGGCTCTGTTTGATCAGTTTGCCTACACCCCCCACATGGAGGCGGGGGTTGTGTTGGTGAAAAAAGGGGGTTAAAGAACGGCGCTGAGCGCTTGTTGAAGCACAGAAGCGCTTTGGGGCGCGAACTTTTTGGCGTAGTCGGTAATAAGCGGAGCAAACTGTTTGGCCATATCGGGTTTGAGTCCCAGCGCCTTGAAAGCGGAATCAACCGAAAAGCCGCCTTTCGCCATGCCGGCGGCTTGATTGAGCAGGGCGCTTTTTTGGGTAATGGCGCCAAGACCTGGTACCTGTTTAAGCAGGGTGTCGTAGTCGGCCTTGGGCATCTTGTCTCCGGCGGCTTTAAGCAGGGCGGCGGTTCCGCCGACAGCCTGTTTGGGGTTGACATTAAGCTGTTTGGTCAGGGTTGAGATAAGCTCATTGTTCAGGTTCAGACCCGAAACCGCTTTGGTGTCCACGCCCGCGCTTTTGGCCAGGTTGGCGGCCTGGTCCAGCATACCCGCGCTGAGGGTAACAGACACGGCGAGGCCGAGGGTAAAGAGTTGCTTTTTCATATTTTTGTTCTCCTTTGTGAAATAGCGTGGAGACTATAGGCAAACTCCCCTTTAAAAAGGCTGAATCATTTCCCGCCGGCAGGCAGTCCGTCTTTCTCCCACGCCAGCATACCGCCGTCAAGATTGTAGACATTCTCAAAACCGTTTTTGGTGAGCTTGTCGTCGGCAAAAGCGGAACGCTCTCCACTGCGACAGATGACAATAACGGGACGCTCCATATGGCCGTTTAGCGCTTTTTTGACCTCTTCGACAAACCGTTTGTTGGGGGTCATGGCGGGTTTGTAACTCTTTTTTTGGTGATAGGCTTTCTGATTTTGCCTCTCTTTGTCGGCCAGGAGTTGACGCTGTTTCAACGGCGGCAGGGTGGGGCGGACAAAAAAGACGGGAATATTCAGGGCCCCGACGGCATGGGAGGCGTAGAGATACTCCATCGGGTCACGCACGTCTACGAGCAGGGCGTGCTCTTTTTGAATCAGCGCAACCGCCTCTTTGGGGGTCAGATCGTCGGCGTAATCATACTCGGCCCCATAGAGCACGCCGAGCGAAAGTAGAAGGAAAAAGAGTTGTTTGAGGGTCATGTTTTGCCTTTGTTTTGGATGTTGACGGCAAAATCATAACAAAAAACCGCCCCGCGCGGGGGCAAAACGTGTCAAAGACGGATGGCGCAGACCTTGGGGTTGCCCGAATCGTACCCCTTTTTAAAGGCGGCCCTGCGCTGGGCGGAGGTGCCGTGGGTGAAGCTGTCGGGCACCACGTAGCCCTGGGTACGTTTTTGAATGGCGTCGTCACCGATCTGG
>Ga0256843_1001527_pt1 | contig 18099 bp, 9 predicted proteins | sample AlvinellametaG_FD_191572 | JGI IMG/M metagenome (GOLD analysis project Ga0256843, IMG submission 191572) | Pompeii worm associated microbial communities from hydrothermal vent at the East Pacific Rise, Pacific Ocean - Alvinella | ecosystem: Host-associated > Annelida > Integument > Unclassified ... | reverse complement strand
TTTTCGCAAAGCCAAGGCACGATTATAGACATATCTTGCTCCACCAATTTGAGAAGAGATGATTTGTTGTTGTTCTTTATTTGGATATAAGCGAACTTTTTGAGCTTTTAGCATCTCTCCTCCTTTTTAATATGGTGTGCTGTTGATATTTTACCTAATTTTGGAGGAATTTGATGGAGAAGTTGACCATGTTCATCTACTTATTCAGTACCCACCAAAATGATCTATCTCTAAAAGTGAAACAATATATTGAGCAACAAAGAACACCTGACTAATATTCGCTTTGCGAATGTAGCTTATATCCACCCCATAAATGAGGTGGTTTTACGCTACGATTTGATAAAAATTAAGAAAAAAAATAGGAAAACAATTGGTGACGAAGAGGCGTTCGTCACCGATTGATACGATTTAACGTACCATAGAAGCAGGAGCAATCGGCTCACCCCATACGCTCTCATCAATCACGTACTCATCAACCACGTTACCCCCAAGAATATGCTCTTCGATAATGCGATCAATCTTCTCTTTGGTTAAATTCACGTACATGGTGTGCCCTGGTTCAACCAACATTACCGGTCCTTGCTGACAACGATTCAAACATGACGTTTGAATGGGTTGCACGGTCGCAATGATTCCTTTCATCATCAACTGCTGAGAGAGATGTTGCATCAGTTGCTGAGACTCAGGATTGTTTTGACTCACACAGCTTGGTTTTGGCATCCCTGGAGGCGCTGATTGTTGACATTTGAAAATATAATACGCAGGTTGTGGTATTCCCATCATCATTTGATCCTTTGATAATTTAATTAGGAGTATTTTACTCTCATTAGAAAAAGATCTCGCTTAAATCCCCCTAAAGTGGGGAGAAAATGTGCAAGAGAGTAACACTACTCCAGATAGGGACTCGCTGCACGGAAACCAATACCATTGGTACTATTGAGACTATCGGTATCAACACCGGTGGTACCTTGTAAGAGGTCCAACGTTGTCCCCCCACGTACCACCACCGCATAGTTGTCTTTGTAGGTTCCCGCACCCATGCCTACGTCCAAGGTGCTGTTGGCACCGTAGACATCATCGTAATGGTTGTAGCGTACATCCTCTAGATAGACATCCCACCATGGCTCAATATCATCCAATGAGAACTTCACATTAAGATCCTCATCAATCAGCCAAATAAGATCACTCAAATACTCTTTGTAGGTTGGACCAAACTCATAGATACGTACCCCATAATCCAAAACCGGTACTTGAATGTCCACCCCAAGCAATCCATTGCGTAGGTAGGTTCCATCCCCACCGTTTTGCAGATCCGCATCCAGTAACTTTTTGACCTGAACGTACTGTTTTTGAGTCATAAGTCCAAGATCACTATTGACCATGGTTCCATTGCTGTCTTTGACCTCATACTTGTCTAGACTCACCATAATGAGGTACGGAGGCAGACTGCTAATACGGGGGTCCTGATTTGCCACCTCAGGTAGGAAGCTCAACTCCTCCCCTTTGAGGGTATCATTGAGTTCATGATTCATGTAACCTTGAATGGGCTCATCGCTGTTAAGCAGGTTAAAGTTCTTTTGAACAAAGTCCAAATAGGGACCAACCCGCTCGATCACCTCTTCCCTTGCAATCTCGATGCCTGATTTTCGTGCTTGATAACTTGAGAGCCAAAATCCTTTCTCCTCAACACCATCTCCATCCACATCAAACCCTCCAGGGACATAGGCAAAACCAACTGAAGCCATCACCTCCCCTTCAGGGGTTTGAGTAATCCATGGACACTGAACGGAAGCATCAAGAGGATCCCCCTCGTCACACTCTAGCTCTTTGAGGTTTGCCTGTCCATCCCCATCGCTATCGTTGGTAGGATCATCGTTTTGATCATCCACTTCATCCATGACCCCATCCCCATCACTGTCCTTGGTCGCAGAATCCAACGCATCAATGATTCCATCCCCATCACGATCCTCTAAGCCATCTTGGGCATCATTTTTACCATCCCCATCACTATCCGCAAGCAAGGGATTTAACCCTTGCTCCTCTTCTAGAGTATCCAAGAGCCCATCATTGTCATCATCCGGATCATAAGTATTTCGAATGCCATCCCCATCGGTATCGATATCTTCAGGATGATTATCAATGTCGCCCAGATCATTAATCCCATCCCCATCACTGTCCGCACCATTATCAGGAATACCATCCCCATTGATATCCACATCTACTCCATCCGGAATACCATCCCCATCGGTATCAGGATTACTTGGATTAGGATCAAGATAATCGGGCAGACCATCTTGATCACGATCGGCAAGGTTGTCCACTTTGTCGTTCTGATCATTAACTCCATCCCCATCACTGTCAACCCCATTATCATCAATCCCATCACCATTTACATCAACATCTGCCACATCGGTAATGCCATCCCCATCGGTATCCAATCCATTATCCAAGACACCATCCCCATTAATATCACTGTCAACCCCATCCAAAATGCCATCTCCATCGGTATCGGCATTGGTTGGGTTAGGATCATAGAGATCCAAGAGTCCATCGCCATCTTTGTCCACATCGCTAAGATCATTGATGCCATCCCCATCACTATCAATCCCATTATCATCAACTCCATCACCATCCACATCCACATCCGCCCCATCCGGAATGCCATCCCCATCGGTATCGGGGTTATTATCATTGGGATCTAAGGCATCAGGAAGCCCATCATGATCACTATCAAGTCGATCATCCACCGGATCATACGCATCCGCAATACCATCCCCATCACTGTCTACCATTCCTTCATCTAAAATACCATCCCCATTAACATCACTGTCGCTGAGATCATTGAGCCCATCACCATCAGTATCGGTCCCATTGTCCACGACACCATCACCATCGATATCTCCATCAGCACCATCTAAGATGCCATCTCCATCGGTATCGGGGTTGTTATCATTGGGATCTACCGCATCCGCCAATCCATCCTCATCCGCATCGGCACGATCATCGATGGTGTCGTAGGCATCATTAATACCATCACCGTCACTATCAAGCCCACCTTGATCGATGTCTGCATCATCCATGATGCCATCACCATCACTGTCCACACCATTATCAAAACTTCCATCCCCATCAATATCTACATCCGCACCATCTTCAATCCCATCACCATCGGTATCAAAATTTTCCGGATTAGGATCTTGGGCATCGGCAATCCCATCATTATCATCATCCGTATCGGCAAGATCATTAACGCCATCCCCATCATGATCCGCACCATTATCGATCAATCCATCACCATTAACATCACTGTCCTCTCCATCAATGATCCCATCACCATCGGTATCAGCGTTGGTATCATTAGGATCAATGGCATCGGGTAAACCATCACGATCGCTGTCTTGGGTATCATCAATAGGATCATACCGATCAGTAATTCCATCACCATCGGCATCGCTTCCATTATCAATAATGCCATCACCGTTACGATCACTATCACTCAGGTCATTGATCCCATCCCCATCACTGTCCACACCATTGTCAATCACACCATCCCCATCAACATCGGCATCGGCTCCATCGGGAATACCATCCCCATCCACATCATAATTAATGTCACTAGGATCAACATCATCCCAAAGCCCATCATGATCAGCATCTTGGGTATTATCAATGGGATCATACGCATCATTAATCCCATCACCATCACCATCGACCCCGTTATCAAGCAATCCATCACCATTGATGTCAGCATCCGCAAGATCGTTGATCCCATCCCCATCGCTATCAATCCCATTATCGGGGAAACCGTCTCCATTTACATCGACATCCACACCATCAGGGATCCCATCCCCATCGGTATCAAAGTTCGCATCATTGGGATCAATCGCATCGGCGAGACCATCATGATCTTGATCTTGGGTATTGTCCACCGGATCAAAACGATCCACCACCCCATCCTCATCGCTGTCATAACCATTGTCCGGAACTCCATCACCATTAATATCCGCATCCGCAAGATCATTGATCCCATCTTCATCCTGATCGGTACCATTATCAAGGACCCCATCCCCATCGATGTCCACATCGGCACCATCAAGAATCCCATCCCCATCAGTATCGGGATTATGATCATTGGGATCATTAAAATCCATCAATCCATCATTATCATCATCCGGATCAATCGTATCACTGATTCCATCGCCATCACTATCCACACCATTATCAACCACTCCATCTCCATCCGAATCACTATCCCCCATATCGTTGATACCATCTCCATCGCTGTCTAAACCATTGTCCAATACCCCATCACCATCAATGTCTGCATCGGGTCCATCCGGAATAGAGTCTCCATCAATGTCCATGTTTTCATCATCCGGATCCACCGCATCGGGCAATCCATCGTAATCTTGATCCCCTTGCAAATTGGGATACTCTGTTGGGTCAAGTGGATCCGTTCCGGCTAAAAGCTCATACTGATTGGAGATCCCATCCCCATCACTGTCATTGGTGGGATCATCATTGGAGCGGTCAAACTGATCGGCAACGCCATCCCCATCACTGTCAATAATGGCAGACTCCAACGCATCAATAATCCCATCCCCATCACTGTCTCGATCCTGCTCTTCTCCATCCAAAATTCCATCACTATCGGTATCCGGATTGGTGTATTGCGTTCCCAAAACTCCCTCTTGGCGATCACTAATTCCATCCCCATCGCTATCTCTACCATCACTGTTGGCACGATCTGAACATGCCGTAAGCCACACCATGGTGGCAATCAATACCATCTTTATCATTTTTTTCATTCTTGTTTACTCCCTTTGCTCTACACTATCGTTTATGATCTGGATAACTTAAAATTGCCTCAATACGTCTATTTTTTGCCCGTCCCTCAGGTGTCTTGTTTGAGGCAATGGGATGGCTCTCTCCCAACCCTTCTATAGAGATCCGTGCCGGACTCACCCCCAAACGGATCAACTCCCGTGCTACCGAAGCGGCTCGATCATGCGAGAGTTTCAAATTGCTCTCTTCACTTCCCACACTATCCGTATGTCCAAGAATTTTGACCATGCTCCCTTTATTTTTTAATAAAAAGTTCGCAAACCGCTCCACCCGTCTTAATGAAAAGTAATCAATCTTTGAAGAGTTATTCGCAAAGTGAATCTCCAAACGGGTCTTAATGGGACAACCATACCGATCCACGCTAAACTCACAAGGGGTCATGGGGCACTGATCCATGCTATCTTCAACCCCATCCCGATCACGATCAGGACGATCAATCTTGATAGCACACTCCGATCTATCTCGATAGGGCATAATCTGATGATCCTCAACAATAACGGGTCGAATAATTCTCAATGGCTCAACCTTAGGCGGTGGTGGCGCAACAGGAGCGGGAGGAGTCACAGGAACCGGTGGCGGAGGTGGAGGTAATGTTTTTTTCACTTTTTTACCAAATGGAAAACTCATCCCTAAGCCCAAAATCACTTCATTGTTCTCATTATCTCCCCCCAAAATCTGTAAAACTCTCCCCTCCATATGGGTGGAGTAGCCCTCCTTAAAACGATACGAAAGCCCTGCTCCCCCCTGCACAAACACGTGACTCTCAAACTCATTACTTAATGAAGGGTTAACGTACTCATACCCTAGCCCTACCAACGCATACGGAACCCAATGGGGATCTTTTTCAAGAGAGTAGACCCCATTAATGGATCCCCTCCACAAGGCATTTACTCCCTCATAATCTGCTATATTGACATAATCCAAGTCAAATCGAGGGGCAATCACATAGCGGTTCATCTGATAACGAACACTGGCTCCATAATCCCGAAGATGCATCCCATCCTCATTATAAATGGAGGTCTTCTCCACATTAATCCCTAACTCATCCTCAATGCGTGCCTCTAAAAACAGTGTCAAAAACAAAAGAAATAAAAGAAAGTTTTTCATTACTGTACCCCCCAAAAATTAAAAATTTAATTTTTAATCTTAACAGGTTTTCTTAAAAAAAAAATAATTTTATAAACTTTTTACCTAAAATCTATTCCCAAAGAAACATAACCCATGGATTATTATTCCCTTCTAATTGTTTTCAGAATCAATCTATTGGAATTTGTGAACTCTCTATCCAGAGGGGCACAAGGGAGCTTCTGCTACCATTGCATCATGAATCAAAAACGCCAACTTCTACAAGACTACTTTGGACATGATGAGTTTCGGGATCAACAAGAGGCGGTCATTGATGCCATTCTTGACCATCAAGACCTACTGATGATCCTCCCCACAGGAGGAGGAAAGTCCCTCTGCTACCAACTCCCCTCACTCATGATGGAGGGGATAACCGTGGTCATCTCTCCCCTACTTGCGTTGATGCACGATCAGGTGGTCGCCCTTCAAGAAAACGGTATTAGCGCAACAATGCTCTCCTCCATGCAAACCCCTCAAGAGAGCCAAGCAATCCAAACCAAACTTCGTCAAGGTACGATTAAACTGCTCTACGTTGCACCAGAACGGCTGATGAATGACTACTTCCTAACCTTTTTAATGGATCTTAAAATCAACTTTTTTGTGGTGGATGAAGCACACTGCGTTAGCGAATGGGGGCATGAGTTTCGGGAACACTACCGCATGCTGAGTCAACTCAAAATCTCCTTTCCCACCACCGCCATTGCTGCGTTTACCGCCACCGCTACCCTGCCCGTACGAGAGGATATTCTTACCAACCTTCGCCTAAATAATCCTCGACTCTTTACTGGTTCTTTATATCGAGACAACCTTATTATTACCGCCCAACATCGCCAAGGGGATGGACGCAGACAACTGCGCAACTTTATCCTTGACCAAGGGGCTAATGCCGGTATTATCTACGCCTTTTCACGCAAACAGACCCAGAGCATTGCCAACTACCTGCAAAAACAGGGCTACCAAGCCCAAGCCTTTCACGCGGGACTCCCCACCGAGATCAAAAAGCAGGTCTATCAAGCGTTCATTAATGATGAGATTCAAATAGTAGTTGCCACCATCGCCTTTGGAATGGGCATTGATAAGAGCAATATCCGCTTTGTGGTGCACATGAATCTTCCTAAGACTTTAGAGAACTACTACCAAGAGATAGGACGAGCAGGACGGGACGGATTAAGTGCCACAACTCTATTGCTCTTCTCTACGGCGGATATTATCCAACAAAAGAGCTTTATTGATGAACTGCCCGAAAGTGCCTACAAGACAAACGCCTATAAAAAGATTCATACCATGGCCCGCTTTGCTGATTCAGAGAGCTGTCGTCACCAACAGATCGCCCACTACTTTGATGATAGCATTGAACCTTGCCAAACACGTTGTGATAACTGCCTCAACCCTGAGCAAAAAAGTATCAACATCACCCAAGATGCCCAAAAGCTTCTCTCTTGTGTCTACCGTACCCAGCAATCCTTTGGGATTCACTACATTATCGATATTCTACGAGGCTCACACGATCAACGCATCCAAACCAATGGACACCATCAGCTTAGCGTCTACGGTATTGGCAAAGAGCAGACCAAAGCTCAATGGCTCACCATCACAGATCGCCTCTTAGAACTTGAGGCACTGCACATTGGAGAGTACAAAGTCTATAAACTCACCCCAACAGGTGTAAAGATTCTCAAAGGGGAGCTCTCCGTCTCCATTCGAGAGCAACGGCTAGTTACCCAACGCCCCCTCCGTCTCAAAAAAGTAGTGGATGAACACTCTTATGAAGTTACGATTTTTGAACGATTACGTGAACTTCGCAAAACCATTGCCATGGAGAATAAGGTACCTCCTTATGTCATCTTCTCGGATAAAACCCTTAAAGATCTCTCCAACAAACGCCCTACCAATAAAGCGGAGATGCTTGATGTTCATGGCATTGGAGTGGTCAAATTCCAACGTTATGGTGAAGCATTTTTAACCCTTTTAAAGGAGATAAATCATGACTAAACTTTGCGGTATTGATGAAGCAGGACGGGGCTGTATTGCCGGAGATCTTGTGATGGCAGGGGTCATTCTAAACGCACCCATTGAGGGGCTTATGGATTCTAAAAAGATCAGTGAAAAACGGCGTGAAGCACTCTATACAATCATTATCCAACAGAGCCAACACCACATCGTTCGATTTGATGCACGCACCATTGATAACAAAGGCTTAAGCCACTGTCTTGCTCATGGCTTAGAGGCAATTCAAACGCACCTTGAGGCGGATATCTATCTCTTTGATGGCAATCAGACCTTTGGGGTATTGGGCATCTCCACCATGGTCAAAGCCGATAGTAAAATCCCTGAAGTTAGTGCCGCAAGTATTCTTGCCAAGGTCACGCACGACCGAGCAATCATTCAGGCCGCCCAAACCTACCCCATGTATGGCTTTGAGAAGCACAAAGGCTACGGAACCAAAGCCCACATTGAAGCGATTAAAACCTACGGCTATACCCCCCATCATCGACGTAGCTTCAAAATCAAGGGGCTCTAAACGCCCCTTGTAGATGCACTACTCTTCCCGTGCCATCTCCAATACTGAGATGGTATATTTGGGGAAAGTGTACGTTAAACGCTCATTCACAATGGTAGCACTGCTCTTCTCTCGCAAGACATTAAGTTTTGGAAATTGAATCTTAGTCGTTGTGGTATTGTCATCGTTGGTCACCTCCCAAATATTGGCATCAGGGTTAAAGAAGGTCAACTTTGCTACATCCACATTGTCCACCACATCTTTCTCAGGGTAGAGATCACTCAACATCTCATGGGTTAAGGTCTCAATACTCACTTGATTACTGTATTGATGATGATCAAAATCAAGGGTAATGGTTTTGTCCTCATAGGGAGAACCATTCACCACAAAGAGCACCAATTTATCGTCCATTTTAACCGACGTGATCAAAATATCAGGATCTTGAGAGTTACTGATGGCAACCTTCGGATGCTGTGTAAAGTCAATATGATCTCGCCAAAAGGTCAACGCATAATGCAAGGGGTATCGGGTTCCATCTCGCTCATAGAGGGCATGTCCCCCATTGATGTACGCATGCCAAAGACTTGCCATGTAGATCCCCTCTTGAATAAAGTAACTAAAGCTCTGAGCGTGCCAAATGATCTTTGCCCATGACTCCTCATGGAAAACCCCTTTACGATAGAGGTAGGTGAGTGAGTTATACTCAGTTAACGCAATTTTAATCTCCTCTTTGGTCCGACGCTCATTATCACTCATGTAGTGATTGATGTAGTTTTTGGTCATGGCAAAATAGCTCTGATACTCGGTAGGATCATCATTATAGTCATGAATGGAAACAATATCAATATTGTCCCCATAATCACGCAGTACCGGTGGCAACATCCATGTCAACGCACCATAGGTGGTCGTAGGTGCTAGGATTTTGACATGACTATCGGCTTGATGAATTCCAATAGCATAATCTGCAAGGGCTTTACCATACCCATCAATGGTCATGCCTGAAACAGCATCAGGTTCATTCCCAATCTCAACAAAATTCACAGGTAAAGGCTTCTCAAGCGGTTCATTATCCCCCCATGATTGATTGTAATCGACATTCAAATAATTGACCAAACCATACCCATACTCGGTTACATTCTCCTCATCAACCGCCCCTTTGCTCGAGGAGACCCCAATCAAAAAGTCCATGGTTGGAAGCTTATCTTTCATGTACGCAGTCCATGCTCCAACGGAGTAGGTGTTATCACTGCCAGAGTTTTGCAGATCATAGGTTTCAATTAATAGACCCCCTGGCCATCGAAGGTAATTAACCCACTCACTGTAATTATTAATAAAGGTCTCATTGGTTGAGGTATCCCAACTTGGTGTGGTACAGAGCCCAAAGAGCAAGGGACTCACCTCCTTTTGCGTGACAATGTTCTCCATCACCCCATAATTAGGCAGTGCTTGATACAATGCAAGGGTATCCATTTTGAAATAGCCACTATCTTTGCCCTCTTTGAGGCTATAATAAACCCCAAAACCTTGAACATGAGCAAAGTCAAAATTGGTGGCATTGTTCTCAAAATTCAGTGTCGTTGGCAAGCTACCATCCGAAGCCAAAGCTTCCGTTAATGTTCCCCCCTCATCAATCAGACGCAACTCATCAATCGCATCAAGTGCAAGGTAACTCTTTTCGAATGCATTACTTGAGATCACCCAATTTGTCCCATCATAGAGCATAATACGGTAGAGATAATCGCTTCCCATTACCCCTGTAAACTTGATACCTCCTTCAGGATTACTCATATCAAAGGGCGTATCAAAGATGGTATAGAGATAAAGACTAGCTTTGGTTGAGACACGTTGCACCAACGTACCATTTTTATGCAAAAACTCCAAGTTGGTGGAGGTGGTTCGCCATTTCCAGCCGGTGTTGTTGCTGTCGGTAAGTTTGTCCAGATCAATATCTTCAGGCAGGTCAAGGATCCATGCAATAAAAGACTCCTCACGCTTGGTTGTATCAAGTGCTTCTTGGTTCAACTCAAGATTAACATCCAACTGATTGAGGATCAACACACCACTTCCATCAATCATCTCTACCCCCATCTCAACACCACTCATGTAGTAACTGGGCATATCCAAAAAGCCACCATCAACCAAAAGGTCCAGTGCCTTTTTAAGATCAAAACGTTGCAATGCCTCAATCTTTTCACGTGCCACAAAATTGATAAAGACCCGATCATCACCGTACTCGCCATCTTTGTAAAGATCAAACATCACTCCATTTAACTCCACGCTCTTCCAGAGGTTGATAGGATGGAAACCTGCAGGATCAAATCGGAACATCACCTCATACTTAATGTTATCCATGGAGGTCGCTTCACTGCTGTGCAACCAAAACTCTAATGCAATATTATAACGTCCCGTAATGTTAGCATCCGTGTAGTTCAGATCAACAACCACCTCATTGATGGATGAGACCTGTACAGGGAAACCACTCTCAGGATGATAAATGGTTGCAAACTTGGCACCATAAATCGCCTCCGGATAACCTTTGACCTGATAGTCATTGTTATCAGGCCATCCCCAGTACCATCCGCCTTTGGTGGTCCCATTCTCCTCCATCTCAAAGACACACTGAACACCATCAGCATCCGATGCCAAATAGGAGCGTCCCCAATCGTTATTATTGAGCGTATACGCCTCAAGTGGAAGCTTCTCAAAACTACCACACGCTTCTGAAGTAATATCGTACTCCTCAATCAATACACGTGGAGAGATCACACGCACCTCACGAGTCACTTCACTGCTCAATCCATTAGCATCGGTAGCACGATAGTAGATAGGATAACTTCCCAATTGATGGATAACCAAAGCAGAAGCATTGATCTCAACCGTTAAATTACTCTCATTCGCATCCACGGCTACCGCTCCCAACTCAACATAGGGATTTCCAAGAATAATACTTACATTCTCCTCACCATTAAGAGTAATGGTAGGTGGGATAGCTTCTGTTGTGTTCTCCTCTTGGGTACTGTTCTCATCCTCTTCTTCAATGGATAAATTCTCCTCAACAGAGAGATTCTCCTCCTCTATCGAAACATTAAGATCGGAAAGATTCTCCTCCTCCGTGAGATTGGACTCCATCAGAACAGAGGTGCTGTTCTCATCAATGATAGCAGTAACCTCAGTAATAACACCAGAGCTATTGATCTCGACCTCCTCTGCTTCATCAACCACAAGAGCGGTTGACTCATTCGTCTCTAAAGAGAGATTTTCATCCGATAGATTCTCTTCCGTTGATAGATTTAGATCAAGCGATAGATTATCTTCTTCCTCAATAGGCTCAACCACGGGTAGCACCACCGGTGGTGTGGTTACTGCTGGCAAGGGATCCAGCACCTCAGGTGCGACAGGTGGTTCCTCGTGATTGTCTAGATTATCGGTCTCGGTGGTGGGCTCTGTTGTGGTCACTGGTGTCTGGGATGTTGCTTCCTCCAGTTGATCCAGAGTATTGCTTAAATGAGAAATTGCCTCTTCTTGGGAAGGAAGCGTTAAGGACTGAGCAAGTGTCTCCTCATCAACCTCCCACAATGAGGTATAGTTATCCAACGCTGGAGGAGCCGTTGGTATGACCTGAATCCCATTGGTAGGATCACCATCAAGATCAACACCCATTAAAAATTGGGTTAGCTTTACTACTTTTGGATCATCTACTTCACTGCTTTGGGTCAACTCAATTGGGGTAACCACCTGCTGATCTCCTTTTGCCACAGGTGTTGCCTCCCCAATAAAGAGATTATGTACATAAAAACGCACCCGTTCTCCCTTGAGATAACGAAACCTACCCTGCTCATCCGTTACCCCTTCAATGCCCTCTCCTGCATCATATTTGGCACCGGCTACCGCACTATCAAGGAGTACCCCCTCTTCAAGAATAGGATCACTGCTAAGCGTACTGGAAGTTGCTGGGGCAGTAGCATCTGCAGTAGTGCTCGTCGCCACATCACTACCACACCCCAAAAGAAGCCAAACGCTCAAACTACTAAGCATAAGCTTTTTCATCAAAAATTTCATCATATTTTCCTTCAAGATAATAAAAAAATTTTATTACTTTTTCGATTTATCTATCATTAAAAGTTTAAGAAATTCTGAGAAAAAATAGTTTAAAATCCTACTCTTTTGCCAGACCAATCATGCTCATAAAGCGTCCACTGCACCCCTGCTCTTGTCGGTAGGAGAAGTAATCTTGGACATCACATGCCGTACAGATATTAGATTTTTCAATGTTTTGAGGCAAAAGCCCTGCTTGAAGTAGCTGTTGTTCATTGATCGTGGGAAGATCGAGCATAAACTTCTCGCCCATAGAATCCATGACATCAAGGTAGTCACCAAAGTGTGATGCCACTTTTTGATCAACCTCATAACAGCACCGACCAATGGCGGGGGCAATGCCCGCGATAATATCCCGAGGATGGGAACCAAACTGATCACGCATCCGCTCAACGGTCTGATAAAGAATCTTTTGATCGGTTCCTCGCCACCCTGCATGCACCGCACCAATGACCTCTTTTTGTGGATCAACGAGCAAAATAGGCACACAATCTGCAGTTAGAATGGTCAACATCACCCCCTTTTGTTGGGTAAGAAGAGCGTCACAATCCTCAATGGCATCCTCCATCTGCTCCCATCCACGACTCTGAGATTGAGTAATGACCTTGATATTGGCACGGTGTGTCTGATTGGCAACCACAAACTGCATCGTGGGATAGATCTGAGCAAGATGGTTACGATTTTTCAAGATCGCCTGTGCAGGCTCGCCCGTATGCAGGGCAAGTGACCCTAGATAGGGTTGGGTAGGATCCTTTTGGGTCACTTGATGGATAAGCTGAGGAATCGATGCCAATCTTTTAAATTGAAACAGTGGTACCATTATACCTCTATGCCTCCCGAACAGAGGGATCCTCCTCTTGATCCAGATAGATCATGGTACGTAACTTCTCTTGATAACCTTGGAGCTCACACGCTTTAAGATCCGTCACTCCATCATGAAAGGCAGCTTCTGCCACGGCAGAAGCAACCCAGACCAGTGCCTCTTTGGAAAAAGGAGTTGGAATAATGTGCTCTCGACCAAATTGCATATCAGGCTTATTGTAGATCGCTTTAACATAATAGGGCACAGGCTCTTTGGCAAGATTAGCAAGGGCCTTAGCGGCTGCCATTTTCATGTTTTCAGTAATCTTCTTAGCTCCCGCATCCAACGCACCACGGAAAATAAACGGAAAGCCCAAGACGTTATTGACCTGATTGGGGTAGTCACTTCGTCCTGTTCCCACAATAATATCGGGACGAACCGCATGCACTAAATCGGGCGTAATCTCCGGTGTAGGATTGGCACAGGCAAAGATAATGGCATCCTGTGCCATGGTTTTGACCATTTCTTGAGAGATAATATTTCCCGAAGAGAGTCCCAAAACCATATCCGCCCCCTTAATTGCATCGGCTAACGTTCGCTCCTCTGTCTCGATCGCAAACTCCTGTTTGTAGCGATTGAGGTCCTCGCGTCCAGTATGTATTACTCCCTTGGAGTCCAACATCACAATATGCTTGACCCCAAGGTTACGATACATCTTTGCACTCGCAATCCCTGCAGCCCCTGCACCAATAATCACCACTTTAATCGCATCAATCTGCTTATTGGCAAGCTCAATGGCATTGAGCAGTCCCGCGGAGGTGATAATCGCTGTCCCGTGTTGATCATCATGAAACACCGGAATATCAAGACGCTCTTGGAGTTTTTGTTCGATCTCAAAACATTTAGGTGCTTTGATATCTTCGAGGTTAATCCCCCCATAGGTATCTGAAATCGCCGCACACACATTGACAATCTCATCCACTTCACTAACATTTAAGATCACATCCACCGCGTCCACATTGGCAAAGGTCTTAAAGAGTACCGCTTTGCCCTCCATCACCGGTTTGCCTGCTAATCCACCAATATCTCCCAATCCCAAAACAGCTGAACCATCACTAATGACCGCAACCGTATTGGCTTTGTTGGTGTACTTGTACGCCAGTTTAGGATCCTCTTTGATCTCTAGACAAGGGTAGGCAACCCCAGGGGTATATGCCATTGATAACTCTTCTTGGGTCTTACAGGGTTTGGTAATGAGTGTCCCTATCTTTCCCTTCTCATGATAATCCAAACAAGCTTGTTTAAACTGCTCCATTTTGCTTCCTTATGGGGTAATATTTTTCAACGTGAAATAATATCTAAAATAGATATAAATATCATTTATTATGGTTAAAAATTATTTTTATGAAAAAAGAGAATTCTCCACCAATTTCCTTCTTCTAACAAAAAAGAACTTGAAAAATTCTATTTTTTTATCAAAAAACTTAATTTAATAATTAGTAATTTTTACTAAGAATATAAATAAAACAGTTTACACTATCTCTTAATTCCCTTGAATTAGGAGAAAAAGCACAATAATCATTGTTAATTATTTTTTATGGTTATTAATGGTTTAAAATAATACCTCAAATATTTATTAAAATAAATTAATAATACCAATTAAATATTTTGTAAGTAAATAGGAAGATAGGCTCTGTTATGATTACAAAGTAGAGATAAAATGTTCACTCAAGAAGAGAGATTCTAACAAATTAGATCCAAAACAAGAATGGTTTAAAACAGATTTTGGATACGCACTTAAACGTCTGAACATTTTATTTATTCTAATTGGATGGCGGAAGTTTTAAACACACTGTTTAAGACACATGGATGTAAATAAAAAATAGAAGTTCTTAATAGATAAGAGAGGAGAGAACGTGAACCTAAGTGCAATGCCCAATGAACAATCGGACAAACGTAAAAATATCCGATTAAAAGACAACGTAGTATGGATGATACTGATGGTATTATTCATTGCAGTTCCCACCCAAACCTTTGCGGTGGATACCGATGGTGATGGCATTGAAGACAGCCTTGACCTTGATGATGATAACGATGGAATTTTGGATACCCTAGAAGGGTTTAGTACAAGTACCAAATTTGAAAGCTGTATCCAAGAGGGGTATTTGGTACAAACTGAAGATGGAAATATCTCTACCGTGGATATCATAAGTGGAGATGCTACGCTTATTGGTAGTTTGGGATTCCATTTCAATGCAACCGCCTATAACCCCTTAGATGGTTACCTCTACGGTGTGGATCGAGATACCAATGAATTAAAAATCGTTGACCCTTTAACAGCCACGGTTGTTCGTACGGCTGACCTAACGTTGCCCTTTACTGGCGCGTATACCGGTGATATCAACGTAGACAACAACACCTACGTCGTTGCCAATACAGAGGATGATCCTGTTGTCATTGATGTGGATCCAGACTCTTCAACCTATTTAACCATTTTGGATAGCTTCGATACCGTTATCACTGCTCCGGATATCGTTTATAACCCAGATCATCAACTCTTCTTTGGGATTGCTATCGATAGCACACAATTGTACGCCTTAGACCCAGCAACAGGAGAGTGGAAAGAGCTTGCTTCCGTTAGCGATTTACCTCAAGGAACCTACGGTGCGGGTTACGGTACCTTGGATGCGCTCTATTTTTCCAAGAATGATACAGGGGATATCTACAAAATAGACACAACGTCTTCAGATTTTTTAACCAACCCAAAAGCAGAGCTTTTCTCTTCGGGTCCATTAGCCTCATTTAATGATGGTGCAAGATGTTTAGGGTTGGATGTCGATGGTTCCATTCTCAGTCAAGACAGCGATGGTGATGGTATCGCCGATTATTTAGACCTTGATAGTGACAATGATGGTATCCCCGATAATATTGAAGCACAGTTAACCAATAGTTATATAGCTCCTAATGAAGAGGTTGATGAAAATGGTACCTTCTCTACTCTTTATGGCACGGATGGACTTCTTCCTGTAGACACGGATGATGATAATATCTCCGATTATCTTGATATCGACTCCGATAATGATGGTATTGCTGATATCAATGAGAGTGGGTTAACTCTCAGTGGAGATGTTGGGATTAATGGTTTAGATAACACTGTCGATACCTCCGATGACTACAATGATACCAACGGAAAAGTAGATAACCCTAGTGTCGATCTTAAAGAGTCTGATAACAACACCACCGATGTAGATTATCGATCATTAGAGATGCCTGCTGATACGGATGGTGATGGAATTATAGATTCTATTGACCTTGATGATGATAATGATGGGATTTTGGATGTTAATGAGTATTGTGGTGATGCTACTCTCATTGCAACATTCTTACCTACTTCAAGTGGAGATACTTGGATAGGAGATACCAACTCTACAGTTACCCTTACTGAGAGTATTGGAGGCAAAGATTATATCACTAATAATATAGAGTTAACAAATGGAGAAGATATCCTTAGAGATGAAAATGAAGATGAGCCAGTTTGGAATGATTATGACGAGGGTACATCGTTTAAAAGAGTAGTTACCTTTGATCCTCCTGTTCCTGCTGAAGAGCTAATACTCTCTATACTAGATATTGATAATGGTGCATCAAATATTTTCCTTAAAGTAAATGATGCACCTGCTTCTGTTTCGGACTTTGATATTTATGATTTCAAAGGTCAAAATACGATGCCATACAACAGGGATACAGGCGAAGCACTCGATCAAGGAGAGAACAGTACAATTACTTTGGTTGGGAAAAGTAAAACATTAATTTCTAAGATTGAATTTTCTCTTACGGATAAGGTAGATGCTGATAGCATTGGATTCTTACTAGCAACACCAATACATAAAATGAAGTGTGATAGTGATAATGATGGAATTCCAAACTATTTAGACTTAGATAGTGACAACGATGGAATTCCAGATAATGTTGAAGCACAAACCACAGCAAACTACCTTGCACCAAGTGGATCAGTCGATACAAATGGTACTCTCTCTACTCTTTATGGTACCGATGGACTTATTCCCGTGGATACCGATGAGGATAATATCTCCGATGTATTGGATTTGGATTCAGATAATGATGGTATTGCTGATATCAATGAGAGTGGGTTAACACTTATCGGTGATGTCGGTCTTAATGGTTTGGATAATGCGGTAGATACAACAGATGATTACAGTGATGTTAATGGTAAGATTGATGATCCAAGTAGTGTTCTTTTGGAATCGGATAACAATAGTAGTGATTTAGATTATCGTTCGGTTTATGTCAATACTCCTCCTGTAGCAAAAGATTTAAATGAGACAATCTTACAAGGAGATCGTGTTAGTCTTGACTTCCTCAATAACGTAACGGATGTTAATGGGGATACTTTAACACTGGTCTCTATTAATGATGTAAATTTAACAGGAGAGGAACAGAATATTACCGTTCCAGATGGAGTGATTCAAATAGATGAGAATGGAACGATCACATTTATTCCTAATGATGATCTTTTTGGAGAGCTTACTTTCCCCTATACCGTCAGTGATGGAATTGATACAGTAACTTCGAGTGTCAATATTGTGATTAATAAAGATACCGATGGGGATGGCATTGCCGATCTCTACGATATTGATGACGATAACGATGGTATCCCCGATGTGGTCGAAGCCAACGGTGATCCCTTAAGAGATACCGATGGGGATGGGGT
>Ga0256843_1001526_pt1 | contig 18115 bp, 21 predicted proteins | sample AlvinellametaG_FD_191572 | JGI IMG/M metagenome (GOLD analysis project Ga0256843, IMG submission 191572) | Pompeii worm associated microbial communities from hydrothermal vent at the East Pacific Rise, Pacific Ocean - Alvinella | ecosystem: Host-associated > Annelida > Integument > Unclassified ... | reverse complement strand
CATAAGAAAAATAATAAAAACGATAAAAATAAAAAACAAAATCAACAGAACAAAAAGAAAAATAGTAAAAAGCAAGATAAACAAAATAAAAATCAATCTCAAAAAAATTCTGAAAATAAAAATAAAAAAAATGATAAACAACAAAACAACCATAAGCAAAATAATAAACAAAGTAAAGAAAATAAACCAAAACTAACTCAACACAAGAAAACAAATCAAAAAAACAAATCTCAAACTAAAAAACAAAAAGTACAACCTATACAAATAAAACCACAAAACAGCACACAAATATTTAATAAAATAAAATCTCAAACTTTAATGGTGCCACTAAGCAAAGGAGAAAGCAAAAATGAATGGTAAAATTTTAATACTATTTTTATTAGTTATAAATTTATTTGCAGTTACTGCAAAAGTAGATAAACAAAATGTAATTGAAGGGGATAATGTAGCTTTTTCTATCACTGCAAGTGGAGGAAATATAGTTTTTCCACAAATAGATAATATAGATGGAGATAATATTGAAGCTGTCAGTAGTTCTCAAAATATTTCTATTATAAATGGAAATTACCAAAGAACACTTACAAAAACATATGTATTTACTCCAAGCCATTCATTAGTAATTCCATCATATCCAGTGATTGTAGATGGTAAAAAAGAATATACAAAACCTATCAAAATAAATGTAGTTAAAGATACAAAAGTAGATAAAGATTTTAAACTTGAAATAAAAGCAAAAAAAGAAGCAATAGTTGGTTATCCAAATATAATAACGATTAAATTTTATCAAAAAACAAATGTAAAAATAGATAGTGTAGCCCTTGAGATGCCAAAAGGGGATTTTGAACTTAAACAAATTGGTAATGAAAAAGATTATTATGATGGTGTATATCAAGTAGCAGAGATTAAATATCAGCTAATCCCTAAAAAAGAGGGGATTATTGATTTTAAAGTAAAATTAAAGCTTGGATTTAGAAAACAAAGTGTAGATGCTTTTGGTTTTATAGTAGCTGGTATGAGATATAAAACTATTCAAAAAGTTGTAAAGATAAAAGCAAAAAAAGTTTATGATGGACTTATAGGGGATTTTAATATCTCTATGAAAGTAGATAAAACAAAAGTGAATGTAAACGCACCTGTAAATGCTACACTTACTATAAAAGGGAATGGAGATTTAAATAGTTTAGGAGAGATTCCACTAAATATACCAAATGCTACAACTTATGATAATAAAGCAATAATACAAAATGGGGTTTATATTAAAAAATATGTAATTGTAGCTGATAGTAATTATACGATACCACCACTTAGTCTTAGTTTTTATTCTCTAAAGGATAAAAAAGTAAAAACAATTACTACAAAACCTATAAATATTGAAGTAGTAGGGCAAAAAGTAACACCAGTCGTAGTTAATAATACTCAAAAATGCATACCAACTACAAAAACAATAATAAAAGAAAAAATAAACTATATTTATATAATCATCGCTTTTATTATAGGTGGAGTTTTAGGGTTTTTAATCTCAAAAATAAAATTCAAAAAAGTAGAATTACCTAAAAATCTGTATAATAGATTACTTCCTTATGCTGATAATCCACGAATAAAAGAGATTTTAAATAAACTATATAAAAAAGAAAAACTATCAAAAGAGGATAGAGAGTTTTTAAAGGAATTTTTCAATGAAAATAAAAGAAGCACTTAAGTTAGGAAATAGAAGTGAAATAGAGTATATTTTAGAAAAATTACTTAATAAAGATAAAATATTTTTACATTTAAATCCTGAATATGAATTTGATGAAAAAAAGTTTTTAGAGATAATAGAGTTAAGAAAAAAAGAATATCCATTAGAGTATATTTTTAATGAAGCTTGGTTTTATGGTGATAAGTTTTATATAAAAGAGGGTGTATTAGTCCCAAGAGATGATACGGAGCCTTTAATAGATGTAGCTATAAAAGAGTTAAAAGATTATGTTAATTTAGAAAAACCACCTAGAATTGCCGAAATAGGGATTGGAAGTGGAATAATTTCTATCACTTTAGCTAAAAAAATAAAAGCAAACTATATAGCTACAGATATAAATCCTCTTGCTTTAGAAGTAACTCAAAAAAATTTAAAACTACATAATGTAGATATAACATTATATCTTACAAATTTACTTGATGGTGTAGATGAAAAAATAGATGTTATTATTTCAAATCCCCCTTATGTAGAAGAAGATTGGGAATATGAAGCTTTAAAGCATGAGCCTAAAGAAGCTCTTTTTGCAAAAGATAATGGAACTTATTTACTAAAAAAAATCGTAAAAGAGGGGATAAAAAGGGAAGTTAAAATGATAATTTGTGAAATGGGACATCATCAAAAAGAGATAATGACTAAATTTTTTGAAGAAAATGGATTAAAAGATTTCTATTTTTATAAAGATTTAAGTGGGAATGATAGGGGATTTGTGGTAAAATTAGATAAAAAAAGGTAGTTTATGTGTATTACAAAATATATAGACCCATTTACAGATTTTGGATTTAAAAGAATTTTTGGAAATGAAAAGCACAAAAATCTTTTGATATCTTTTTTAAATGATTTATTAGATATACAATATCCAATTGTAGATTTAGAATATAAAAATTTAGAAAAATTAGGGATAAATTTAGCAGATAGAAAAGCCGTTTTAGATGTATATTGTACTGATAGTAAAGGAAATAAATTTATAGTAGAACTTCAAAGAGAAAAACAAAAATTTTTTAAAGATAGAAGTTTATATTATACTTCATTTGTAATCCAAGAACAAGCTGAAAGAGGTGATTGGGATTATCAATTAACTCCAATATATTTTGTAGGAATACTTGAATTTAGTTTAGATGAAACAAATGATAAGTATTTAACAAAAGTAAAACTTTGTGATGTAGATACAAAAGATGTATTTTATGATAAGTTAGGATTTTATTATATAGAAATACCAAAATTTACAAAAGAGGAAAATGAACTTAAAAATCATTTAGAATATTGGCTTTATTTTATGAAAAATGCTGCACAACTTACAGATATTCCTGAAAAATTCAAAAAAGATAAAGAGATTAAAGAAGCATTTGATGTAGCAAGCTTTTTAAACTTAAGTAAAGATGAGCAATTTGCATATCAAATGGATATGAAAGCTAGACTTGATTTTAAAAATACTATAAATTATGCAAAAGAGTGTGCGAAAGAAGAGGGACTAAAAGAGGGACTAAAAGAGGGAGAAAAAAAAGCAAAAATAGAGATTGCTAAAAATTGTATAAAAAATGGGCTTGATAATCAAACAATTCAAAATATAACTAATTTAAGTATAGAGGATATAGAAAATTTAAGGACTGAAAATGAAATGTAGTAGTTTTGGAAAATGTGGTAGTTGTGTATTATATGAGATGGATTATCCTTCTCAAGTAGAGATGAAAAAAAATAGACTTTTAGAGATGTTTAGCGAATTTGATATGCCAAATCTTGAAGTATTTACAGGAAGTGATGAGCATTTTAGAGCGAGGGCTGAATTTAGAATATGGCATGATGGAGATAAGAGCTATTATGGTATGTTTGGACTTAAAGAGAGAAAAATAGTTACTATTGATGAGTGTAATATCGTAGATAAAGCTATAGCTGATATAATGAAGCCTTTTTTAGATGAAGTTGTAAATAATGAATTTTTAAGAGTAAAACTTTATGCAGTTGAATTTTTAAGTAATTCAAAAGGAGAGCTTATCATCACTATGATTTACCATAAAAAATGGGATGAAGAAGAGATGAGACCTCATATTGAAAAATTAAAACAAAAATTTCCAAATACAGATTATGTAGTTAGAAGAAAAGGTAAAAAAGTTTTTATTGATAGAAATTATTTAATAGAAGAGCTTAACATTAAAGATAAAATTTATAAATATAAAATGATAGAAGCTACATTTACTCAACCAAATAGAAAAATGAATGAAAAAATGATAAGTTGGGCTATGGATAATAGTGAAGGTTTAAGTGGAGATTTGGTTGAAATGTATTGTGGACATGGTAATTTTACTATTCCTATGGCGAGCAAATTTAGAAAAGTGATAGCTACTGAAATATCTCAACAATCAATTGATGCAGCTTTTTATAATGCAGATATAAATGGAGTAGATAATATCACATTTTTAGCGATGAGTGCTGCTGATTTTGCAAGACTAAAAGATGAAAATTCACCACTTTTAGCAAAATATGATTTAAAAAATATACTTGTAGACCCACCTCGTGCTGGACTTGATGATAAAAGTAGAGTTTTTACAGATGGATTTGATAATATTATTTATATTTCATGTAATCCAGAAACTTTAAAAAGAGATTTAGAAACTTTAAGTAAAAATAGAAAAATTAAAGCATTTGCATTATTTGATCAATTTCCTTGGACAAATCATATGGAGTGCGGAGTAATTTTGGAAAAAATTTGATATTATTTCATAAAAACTAATAAAAGGAGTCGTAGTGGAACACTATATTTGGCTTAGTATGTGTTTTATATTTGTAGGTGTATATTTATCTAAATATTTATCTCATAAAACAAATACAGTAGATGTATTATGGTTTATTATTATTGGAGCTATTTTAGGGAATATGCATTTGATAGAAGAAAATCATGCTTTAGAGTTTTTAGGTGATATTGGTATTATTTTGGTAATGTTTGCTTTAGGTTTTGAAGAGGATGCAAAAGCATTTGTAGATGGAGTAAAAAAAGCTTGGGGAATTGCATTAATTGGAGCAATTTTTCCATTTTTAGCAGGATATTATAGTGCTTTAACATTTGGATTTGGTCAAAATTCTGCGCTTATTTGGGGACTTACTATGACAGCTACAGCTGTAAGTCTTACTATGATGACTTTAAAATCTTTAAATCTACATAAGACAAAAGCAGCTACAGGTATTATGACGAGTGCAGTTGTTGATGATGTTTTAAGTTTAATAGGAGTTGCTATTTTACTTCCTATAATTTTAAGTGGAGGAAAAACTGATACTTTAAATATAAATTATGAAGAATTAGCATTTACATTTGCTAAGGTTATTATTTTCTTTAGTGCAGTTTATTTTGTTGGTAAATTTATTTTGCCGCATGAAAAAGGATTAAAGAGAATTTTTAAAATGGAAAAAGGACAATATGCAGTTTTAGGTATATTTGTAGTTGTATTTTGGTTTGGAGCACTTGCTCATATGCTTGGATTTCATCCAGCAATTGGTGCATATTTTGCGGGATTGCTTTTAAAAGAGGAATATTTTGAACTTGAAGATGTTGATTTAGCTAATATTAAATCAATAGAAAATGTTGTAAATAATTTAGCATTTGTTATATTTGGGCCAGTATTTTTTATTCTTTTAGGTAGTAAAATTATTTTTGATATGAATATTTTAGGAGAAGTAATTATTCCTACTATAGTATTGTTTTTAGCTGTATTAGTATTCCAGATTCTTTCAGCTGGAGGAGCTGCTAAATTTACAGGTGGGTATAGCAATAGAGATTCTATTCTTATAGGACTTGGAATGCTTGGAAGAGCTGAGCTTGCATTTATTGTGATAAATATAGCATATGTACAAAATCAGCTTATCACTCAAAAAGAGTTTTATATTTTAGTATTTACTACATTTTTATTAAATATTTCAGTACCACTTCTTATAAAAGCATATACACCATTTTATAAAAAAATGAAAGATTAAGAAAGGATAGATTTTATCTTTTCTTTTTCATCTTTATTCGTAGCCATATTAAGTTCTTGAATAAAAAGACCTTCTTCTTTTAGTAGATAAGCTCTTAAAATTTCTTCAAAATCATCAAAAAAGCTAAATATATTTATATCTTGATTTTTAGCCCCATCAATTATTTTTTGAGACATTCTTATAAGCATCTCTTTTACAAGCATATTTTCAAGAATTATTTTATCTACTTGAGGATTTATTTTATTTTTAAGTTTTTCTTGAATAGCAAAATGCTTTTTAATTTCTTCTTGTAATAAAGAAGCATAATTTTGCATATCTTTAAATGTGGGGGCAGGGTTATTAAAATCAAAAGTTTCTCTTAATTTATCAAGTTTTTCATAATATAATTTTTTTAATATTATTTGATTTTTTATGATTTTATCTATCACTTATTCTCCTTTTATAGCTTTTTCAAGCATTGGTATAAATTTTGTTTTAGGAATCATTTCTGCTCCCATTCTCATTAAATGTTCACTTCCACTTTGACAATCTATCCATTCAATTTCATTATCTTGGCATAAATCACAAAAATAGATTAAAGCAAGCTTACTAGCATCACTTTTTTTAGCAAACATACTTTCACCTGAGAAATATTTACCTATACCAACTCCATAAAACCCTCCAACTAATTCTCCCTGATAATAACTCTCTACACTCATGGCATACCCAAGTCTATGTAATTCTGTATAAGCATTTATAAAATCTTCACTAATCCAGCTACCACCCATATGAGAAGGCCTTTTGATAGTAGCACAATTTTTTATTACTTCTTCAAAATTTGAATTAATTTTAAATTCCCAGTTTTTACTTCTTAATTTTTTATTTAGATTTTTTGTTTTTTTTACTTTATCTGTATAAAGAATCATTCTTTTTGGTATTTGATACCAGTGAAACATACCATCTTCTGCTTGATACCAAGGAAAAAATCCTTTTGAATAACCATTTAATAATCTTTTAGGATGTAAGTCAGCACTAGCCCCAGCTAAACCATCTAAAAATTCTTCATAAGGACTTGGAAATTTATAATCATCAAAAAAATATAAAGGGTGTATATTGTCTACTCTTATCATTTGTTTCCTTATAAAATTATTATCGCAGCTATAGCAAAGCCACCATCATGTGTAATTGAGATATCTATTTGTTTGTTTGAAAGTTTTTGTTTAAGATTATTATTTAATATATTTATAATAGGTTTACCTTTTGTATTTTTAATTATTTCTATATCTAAAAAAGAAAACTCTTTTCCAATACCTGAACCTATAGCTTTTGAAAAAGCTTCTTTAGCAGCCCAAATACCAGCAATAGAAGATGTTTTTATATGAATTTGTTGTTCGTTTGGAGTCATAAAGCGGTTTTTTGCTTTATCTCCAAACTTTGCTATACTTTTTTCAATTCTTGAAATTGAGATTATATCGATACCTATCATTGTATTACAAAAGCTGTAAAATATACATTTCTTATCTCACCAGTAGCGAGTTTAGCATTTAGATTTTTTTTGATTTCTTCTTTTAATTTTTCCTTTCCTTTTGCAGTTGAAATTTCAGGAACTGTTTTGCTAGAAAGAATTCTGATAATGATATCTCTAATTAAAGGTTTCATTTTATCAAGTTCTGGTTGAGTTTCTGGTGAATCTATTTCTAAATTTATAGTACATTTTAAATAGCGAGTTGCTCCTGTGCTTTTTAAATTTACAGTAAAAGGATCAAGAGGATAAATAGGTCCAATTTCTAAAGCTTCAGTATCTTTTGGCTTTTCAACTTTTTTTTCTTCTTTTTGGATATTTTGAGGTGTTTCTTCTTCAGGAGTATCTGAAAGTAAAAAATAAGCAACTACCCCACCAATTACTAATAAGAGTAATAATAATACAACAATAATAATTAAAATAAGTTTATTTCCACCACCACCGTCATTTTGCTTTTCTTCTTGAACTTCTTCTTTTTTTTCTTCATCAGCCATTTTGTTTCCTTTTTTTGATATAATTTTACCAAAAAAGGGTGAAGTTTTGATAGAAAAGTTTTTCTTTTTGATTGGAAGTGTTGTTTTAAAAGCTTTTGATATGTTTATAATTTCACTTGGGAAATTTACACTATTTCATTTAGATGTATTAAGATTATTTTTTGTAAAACCTTTTAGATATAAAGAAATTATGCATCAAATAGAATTTATAGGGGTTAATTCTTTTTTAGTTATTTTTCTTACAGCATTTTTTACAGGGATGGTAGAAGCAATACAACTTTATAATGGATTTCATAAATTTGGAATTGAAAATTTTATGGGATACACTATTTTTATATCTATATGTAAAGAATTAGGGCCCGTTTTTGCTACTTTAATGGTGATTAGTAGGGCTGTAAGTGGTATGGCAGCAGAGCTTGGTACTATGAAAGTAACAGAACAGATTGATGCATTAGATGTAATGGCTATAAATTCTAGACAATATTTGATAGTTCCTAGAATGATTGCTATGCTTATTTCTTTACCTATTTTAATTTTAATGTTTGATACGATTTCAAATATAGGGGCTTATTTAATATCTGTATATGTTTTAGATGTAAATGCTACAGCATATTTAGATACTATTAAACAATTAGCTTTATTTAAAGATTTTACGCAAGGGATTATAAAGGGGATTGTTTTTGGATATCTGATAGCTGCAATTGGTACTTATGTAGGATATCATACAAAAGGAGGAGCAAAAGGAGTTGGTAGAAGTACAACTACAGCTGTTGTTATCTCTTCTATTACTATTTTTATAGCTGATTATTTACTTTCTGCTATATTTTTATTTTTGGATTTATAAGAAGTGCTTATTTAAATAAAGCACTTCCTACTCTGATCATATTACTTCCACATTTAATAGCGAGTTCAAAGTCATTACTCATACCCATTGAGCAAATTGTTGCTCCTTTATTTTGTAATTTTTCAAAAATATTATAAGTTAATTCAAATGATTTAATAATTTCTTTTGTATTGTCAGTATGTGCACCTATTGTCATAACACCTTGAAGATTTATATTTGGACACTCTTCTAAAATTTGGTGATATGTTTCTATTGCTAGTTCTGGTTGGAGTCCACTTTTAGTCTCTTCTTTAGCTGAGTTTATTTCAAGTAAGCATCTAATAGCTTTATTAGTTCTTTTATTTATCTCTTTTGCTAATTCTAAAGAGTTTATAGATTGAATCATAAAAGGATTTAATTTTAAAAGTTTATTTATTTTGTTTTTTTGAAGATTACCAATAAAATGCCATTCTATTGGTAAATCATTCAATTCATTTACTTTTTCTTCTAGCACTTGAACTCTATTTTCTCCAAAAGCTCTTTGACCTTCTTCATATAGTTTTTTTACAGCTTCACTATCTACATATTTTGAAACTGCTACTATTTTTACTATTAAATGCTCATTTACTTCTAATCTTGCTTTTTCTACTCTTTGAATTAATTCATTTAAAGTCATATTCTCTCCTAAAAAAATTTATTGCTTTTTGTTTATCTGTAATTATAGCTTTTTTTAATCCTTCTAAAGAATTAAACTTTTTATTTTCTCTTAAAAATTGTATAAATTCTATTTCATAAATATTATTATGGTTAAAATTTTTTAATAAATGCGATTCTATTGAAAAATTATTATCAGTTGAGCGAATTCCTATAAATGTAAGAGAAGGAATTTTATTTATTAGAGTTAAATAAACCCCGTTTTTAGGAATTGTATAGTTATAAATAGGACTAAAATTTATAGTAGGGAGTAATTTTTCTTTTCCTATACCTTGCCCAGAAATTTGAGTAGCTTTAATTTTATAAGTATGATTTAAAAATTTAGTTGCTTTTAATATATCTCCATTTTGAACAAATTCTCTAATAATTCTTGAATGAACTCCTATATTATCAATTTTTATTTCATCTATAATTGTTACTTTAAAATGTTTTTTTAACTCATTAGGTGATCCTAATCTATCTTTACCAAATCTAAAATCATAACCAATAATAATTTCTTTAGGTTTTAATTCTTTTTTGATTTTTTCTATAAATTCTAAATGAGTTAGATGTTTTATATCATCTAAATTATAAAAATGACATTTTTTTAAAATATAATCACATCTGGTTTTAAAAGGGGTAAGTGAAGAGTTTTTTTCTATAATTAAAACCTCATCACTTAAAGATATTAGTTTTTGGTGCGCAAAATGAACACCATCAAATCCACCTATAGCTAATTTCATTATGCTTTTGCCGCACTTGCAAGATTCCACATAGGTAGGAAAATCCCTAAAGCAAGTAACAATACAAGTCCACCAATTACAGCCATCATAATAGGCTCAATCGCATCACCAATAGTATCTACAATTTGATCAAATTGATTTTTATAATAAGCACTTGCATTTTCAAGCATAGTATCTAAATTCCCTGCCTCTTCTCCTGCTGCAATCATTTGCAATGTAATATTATCTAATAAGTCATATTGAGTAAGTGCTTGAGTTAATGTTTTTCCTTGATTTATTTCTTTTATAATTCCATTAATTTTTTCTCTTAAGACAGCATTTTCTAATATTCCATTTGCAATTTCTAAAGATGTAATTAAAGGGATTCCTGCTTTAGTCAATTCTGTCAAAACTAACATAAATCTTGAAATAGAAGAGTATTTTATAATAGGCCCTATAATTTTTAGTTTTAATAAAAAAGAGTCAAATTTGTATTTATATTCTTTGTTTGTTTTATATAAAAATTTATGAATGATAAATATAATAATAAAAATTCCTACAATTATAGGACCATAATGATTGAATGCATATTCTAATCCTAGTAATATTTGAGTTGGAAGAGGTAATTCCGTATGCAGTTGATTAAATATGTCTTTAAATTTTGGTACAACATACATAATTAAAACAGTAAAAGCAGCTCCCATAGCACCAAGTGTAATTAAAGGATAACGCATTGCTTTTTTAAATTTTTGTCTATTTTCTTCAATATCTTCATAAATATCAGCTAAAGATGATAATGCTTCTCCAAGGTTACCAGTTTCTTCTCCAAGTTTTATCATCGCAGTAGCTAAAACTCCTACATAATCTTCATATTCTTCAAATGTAGATGTTAAGGTAAGTCCATTATCTATACCTTCAGCACATTTAAAAAAAAGTTCTTTAATTAGTTCATCTGTAGAATTTTTTGCTATATTTTCTAGACTATCTTTTAGAGAAATTGAAGCCATTGTAAGGGCTGAGAGTTGTCTCATTGCACTTATAAAGGCTGGATAATTTAATCTTTTATTTGAAAAATTTGCTTTTATAATATTTTTAAAGTGTTTCATTTTTTCTTCAAAAGGCATATCTGTTTCTTCTACTTTTACAACAATACCTTTATATTTATTAGAAGAGTTTATGTTTTCTATAGCATCAGCTTTATTTTCCCCTTTTAGAATAATCTCTTCTTTTTTTCCTTTCATTATGATAGTTATTTTATAATAATTCATGAATTTACCTTTGCAACTCTATATATCTCTTCTAAAGTAGTTTCCCCTTTTAAAGCTTTTATTAAGCCATCCATAAACATAGGTTCATATCCTTTTTGTTTAGCTATTTTTTCAAGATCAATTACACTAGTGTTTTTAGCAATAGCACTAGATAGTTCTTCATCAATGCTAAAAACTTCTGTAATAAGAGTTCTTCCTTTATATCCAGTCATATTACATTCATCACACCCTTTTCCTTTATAAAAAGTTGCATTTGAAGGTAATAGATGTTTTATAGGTTCAATTAAAGCAGATTTAGGTTTATATTTTGTTTTACAGTGAGGGCATATTTTTTTTACAAGTCTTTGAGCTTCTACTGCTACTACAGCAGCACCTACCATAAATGGATCAGCACCCATATCTATCATTCTACTAATAGCACTTACAGCATCATTTGTATGAAGTGTAGATATTACTAAGTGACCTGTAAGAGCTGCTTTTATAGCAATTTCAAGAGTTTCTAAATCCCTAATTTCCCCAATCATTATAATATCTGGATCTTGTCTTAATATACTTCTAAGAGCTGCTGCAAATGTTAAGCCCACTGCTTCATTTACATTTACTTGGTTTATAAGTTTCATTTGATATTCAACAGGATCTTCAACAGTAATGATTTTTTCTTCAACATTTTTAATTTTATTTAAAGCGGCATATAGTGTAGTTGATTTACCACTTCCTGTTGGTCCTGTTACAAGAACTATTCCATTTGGAGAATGTAAAGCTTTTTCAAGTTTTGCTAAATTTTTTGGTGCAATTCCAACTTCTTCAAGTTTTTTCATTACATTTCTTTTATCTAAAATTCTAATAACTATACTTTCACCTGTAGCAATAGGAAGTGTTGAAACTCTAAAGTCAAAATGATTTTCACCTAAATCCATACTAAATCTACCATCTTGTGGTTTTCTTTTTTCAGAAATATTTAAATTACTTAAGAGTTTTATTCTTGCAGCAACAGCATTAAATAGTTCTTTTTCAATTACTATTAATTCTTGTAAACTACCATCTATTCTTGCTCTTACTTGCATTAAGTCTTCTTCTGTTTCTATATGAATATCACTTGCTCCTTTTTGTATTGATAAAGTGATAATATATTTAATAAATTGCATTGTAGCTGATTCTTCATCATCATTTTCTTCTGCAGTTCCAGCTAATTCTTTTTTCATTTGTTCAATTAATGCATTCGCTTTTTCTCTGTTTTTTAATTGATTTATATGTTTTTTTATATCTTTACTTGCAGCAATAGCGGGTTTAATAGGTTTCTTTAAATATCTTTGAATACTACTTCGAGCATCTATATCCATAGGATCTATAAAAGCTACAATAATCTCTTTAGGAGTTTCTTTAATAGGTATTGCTCCATATTTATCTAAAATTTGTACAGGGATTTTTCTAAGAAGTAAAAAATTTAGTTCAACATTTTCAAAATGGATAATTTCTATATTTAACTGTTTTGCAATTATATTTATAATATCTTCTTCACTAATTAAACCTTCTTCTATTAAAATTTCTCCTATTTTTTTATGAGAGTTAGAAGCTCTTTGAATTTCAAGGGCTTTTTTTAAGTCATCTTGAGAAATTTTTCCATTTTGAATAAGTAAATCCCCTAATCTTATTTTTTTCATTAACATAATAAAGCCTTACCAATAGATGTGTTTAGAAACTATTTTATCATTTTCGTATATTTTAATAATAAATTTATTTGTTTGATGTGGACTAAGTATATATTTTTTATTTTTTGTTTCTACAATAAAAGTATTATTAACTTTTGAAAAGTTGTGATGAGATATATTTTCAAATAGTATAGATAAAGGATGTTCGCTTTTTGGAAGAGATAAATTTGATATATCTATATCATCGTAAACTAATTGTAATAAAAGCTTTTTGATTAAAAATAAAGATGAAATATAAGAAGCATTATGTCTTCCTAATGGAGTATGATTCATTGTTTTTGTTATTCTAATAGCAGTATTTAGCATATCCGCTTTTACACATGAAAGGGCTACTATTGATTGATATTTATCATCATGTTTAAATTGATTTAATATCCAAACACCTCTTATACAAGTATTTTTATAATCTCTTTTCTGATATAAATTATAAATATCATTTTGTGTAATTCCAAATAGATTAGTTATAAAAATAGTAAAAAATATTATTTTTTTCATATCAATGACCCTTTTTTTTATTGCTATTTTATCAAAATAGTTGTGAAATTTTAGTAATTATACTATAATTCAGAAAAAATTTAAGGAGAAATATATGGCTATTACTGTATATTATGATAAAGATGCTGATTTAAATATTATTAAAAGTAAAACTGTTGCAATGATTGGATTTGGTTCACAAGGGCATGCTCATGCAGAAAACTTAAGAGATAGTGGTGTAAATGTAGTAGTAGGTTTAAGAAAAGGTGGAAGTTCTTGGAAAAAAGCTGAAGCAAAAGGATTTGAAGTATTAACAGTTGCAGAAGCTACAGCTAAAGCTGATGTAGTTATGATTTTATTACCAGACGAAAATCAAGCAGAAATCTATAAAAATGAGATTGAGCCAAACTTAAAAGAGGGTGCAACTATCGCATTTGGACATGGATTTAATATCCATTATGGAAGAATCATTCCAAGAAAAGATTTAAATGTAATTATGGTAGCTCCAAAAGCACCAGGGCACACTGTAAGAAGTGAATTTGTAAAAGGTGGAGGAATTCCTGATTTAATCGCTGTTTACCAAGGTGGTGAAGAAGCTAAAAAAATCGCTTTAAGTTATGCAAGTGCTATTGGGGGAGGAAGAACTGGAATCATTGAAACAACTTTTAAAGATGAGACTGAAACTGATCTATTTGGTGAACAAGCAGTATTATGTGGTGGTGCGACTGCATTAGTTCAAGCTGGATTTGAAACATTAGTAGAAGCAGGATATGCTCCTGAAATGGCATATTTTGAATGTTTACATGAGCTTAAACTAATCGTTGATTTAATGTATGAAGGTGGTATTGCTAATATGAGATACTCAATCTCTAATACTGCTGAATATGGTGATTATGTATCTGGACCAAGAGTAATCAATGAAGAATCAAGAAAAGCTATGAAACAAATCTTAAAAGAGATTCAAAATGGGGTATTTGCTAAAGATTTCATCCTTGAAGGACAAGCAGGATATCCAAGAATGAATGCTGAAAGAAACAATGCAAAAGAAAGTTTAATTGAAAAAACAGGTGAGAAATTAAGAGGTATGATGCCTTGGATTACTGAAAATAAAATTATTGACCAAGATAAAAACTAATCCTTTTAGGGTTAGTTTTTAATTTTGTATTTAAAAAATATAAACTTAAAAACTAAAATATAAAATGGAGTAATTTATGGGAAAAATTATCACTATAACAAGTGGAAAAGGTGGAGTTGGTAAATCTACTACAACAGCCAATATTGCTACAGCTTTAGCAAAAGAAGGAAAAAAAGTAGTAGCAGTTGATTTTGATATAGGTTTAAGAAATTTAGATATGATTTTAGGATTAGAAAATAGAATTGTTTATGATGTTGTTGATGTAATGGAGGGGAATTGTAATTTAGCTCAAGCTATTATTAAAGATAAAAAAACAAATGGACTTCATTTTATCCCAGCAAGCCAAACAAAAGATAAAAATATATTAGACAAAGAAAAAGTAAAAAAATTGCTTGAAGATTTAAAAAAAGAGTTTGATTATGTATTAGTAGATTCTCCTGCTGGAATTGAGAGTGGATTTGAGCATTCTATATTTTTAGCAGATAGAGCAATTATTGTCACTACTCCAGAGATTAGTGCAGTAAGAGATGCTGATAGAGTAATAGGTATTATAGATGCTAAAAGTCAAAAAGCTATAAATGGTGAAGAGGTTGAAAAACATATAGTTGTAAATAGAATTAAACCAGAACTTGTAGAAAAAGGGGATATGCTTAGTGTAGAGGATGTTTTACATATTTTATCGTTACCTTTAATAGGAGTAGTTCCTGATACAGAAGAGATAGTGAGTTCTACAAATTTAGGTGAACCTATAGTTCATAATGAAAAATCGTTAGCAGGAGAAGCATTTAGAAGAATAGCTAAAAGAATAGAGGGTGAAGATGTTCCTCTTTTAGATTTAAAATCAAATAATGGTTTTTTTGCTAAATTAAAAGGACTTTTCAAATGAGTTTTTTTGGTATATTTGGTAAGAAAAAATCAGCTAATGAAGCAAAAAAAAGACTTATGATGATGCTTGAATATGAAAGAGCTTCTACAAAAATAGATAATATTGATGAAATGAAAAAAGATATTATTGAAGTGATTAAAAAATATGTAAAAGTAAAAGATGTAAATATTAAAAATCATTCAAATCAAGATTTTGAAGCATTAGAATTAGAGATTATTTTAGATAAGTGATATGGCAAAAAAAACAGCTAAAAGAAAAAAGAAAACTATTTTTAATAATAAAAAAATAGTAATTTCTTTTTTAGTATTTGTTTTTATTTTGGTAGGTGGAAGTGCTTTTATAAGTGGGTATTATTTTGCAAAATCAACAATAGAACCAAAAAAAATTTCTATTCAAAATGAAGATTTAAAAACAAAACAAGCTTTAAAAGAATTGCAAAAATTAGTAGATGAAAATATTAAATTAAAAAAAGAGATAGCTAAAAAAGAAATTAAAAATAAGTTGGTTAATAGTGAAGCTATCGATTATCAAGAAAATAAAACTACTAGTAAAAAATCAGAAAAAATAAAACCGCTTATATATACAAATAAGCCCAAATTAGTTATTATTATGGATGATATGAGTTTTTATTCCCAAGTAAAAGCCTTAAAAAATTTGGGAATTAAAGTAACTCCATCTTTTTTTCCACCATCAAAAAGACACCCTAAAACCGCTATCTATGCAAAACAATTTAAACATTATATGGTTCATTTTCCTATGCAGGCTACAAATCCTAATTTTCATGAAGAAGTAAATACTTTACATGTAGATAGTGATTATAATTTCATAAATCAGAGAGTAGAAAAAATTAAAAAAGAGTTTCCAAAAGTGAAATTTGTAAACAATCATACTGGAAGCAAATTTACATCTGATTATTATGCTATGAATAAATTATATAAAATTTTAGATAAATATAATATTATTTTTGTAGATTCAAGAACCACTTCAAAATCAAAAGCAAATAAAATAGCTAAAAAATATAATCAAATATTACTTAGTAGAGATGTGTTTTTAGATAATAAAGCAGATATTGGTTATATTCAAAACCAATTAAAAAAAGCAATAAAATTAGCAAAAAAAAGAGGATATGCAATAGCAATTTGTCATCCTCATTCAACTACATTTAAAGCTTTAGCTAAAAGTAAAGATATTTTAAAAAATGTGGAAGTGATATATATCGATGAGCTCTATAAACTTTATCAATCACATAAATTATCAAAATTATAATCTTTTTTATAAAGGTGATATTTCTCTTTTAGAAAAGCCAAAAATTGCTATTGTAGGATCTAGAAGGCCTAGTAAATATTCAAAAGAAATCACTGCTAAGCTTTCAAAACTTTTAAGTCAAAAATATGTAATAGTAAGTGGTGGTGCTATGGGAATAGATGCTATAGCTCATCAAAATGCAAAATCTACAATAATGGTTTCCCCATCTGGACTTGATATTTATTATCCAAAAATAAATAAATCTTTAATAGAAGATATAGCTAAAAATCATTTAATAATATCTGAATATGAAAATGGTTACAAACCACGTCCTTATAGTTTTATAGAGAGAAATAGGATTGTTGTAGCTATTAGTGAGTTTGTAATAATTATAGAAGCTGATGAAAATAGTGGTAGTATGAGAAGTGCTGAAATAGCTTTAAATCAAAATAAAAAAATTTATGTAATACCTCATCGAATAGGAGAGAGTAAGGGAACAAATTTTCTAGCTTCTAAAAATCAAGCGGAAGTTATTTGGGATATAGATGAGTTTATTAAAAGTTTGGAAATTAGTGTTAATAGTGGAAAAATCTTGGATTATAATGAAGCATTTAGAATTTATGGGGATAAACTTTTTGAGCTGGAACTTAATGGAGAAGTAGATATAAAAAATGGAAATGTATATTTTAATTAAGGAAAAGATTTATCTTTTTAGATAAATCTTTGAACCCACTGCATAAATTGTGGTGCAGGTAATGCTCCACTAATTCTATCTACTTCCGTACCATTTTTAAATGCTACAATAGTAGGAATACTTCTTACTCTATTTTTACCAGCACTCATTTGTCCTATTTCAGTATTTACTTTTACAAATTGTGCTTTTAGAGGTAAACTTCTTGCTACTTCATTAAATGCTGGTGCAAACATTTTACATGGACCACACCATTCAGCCCAGAAGTCTACTATTACAGGTAAATCAGTATTTGCTAAAATATAATCAAAATTACTATCATCTGCATTTATCGGTGCATTATCAAGTAAATTCCCTTTACATTTTCCACATACTGCTTTTTTATATTCATCTTTTTTAGGTACTCTATTTACTGCTAAACAATGAGGACAAATTACTCTAATTGTTTCCATTTTTTCTCCTTTTTTATTATAATTTTATATATTGTTTATATAAGTTTAGTGAGATTGTATCAAACTTTATTATAAAAGTCAAGTAAGGAAAGTAAATGAAAATAGCAGCAATAGATGTAGGGCTTAAAAGAATAGGGGTGGCTTATACTCCAAATGGTAGTGTAGTAGTGCCTTTAGATGCAGTTTTAAGAAAAAATAGAAATCAAGCAAGTCGTGATGTAAGTAATTTACTTAAAGAGTGGGGTATTGAAAAATTGGTAGTAGGAATACCTCTTACTAATGAAGATACATCAAATAGAATCAAACATTTTGTAAAGTTATTAG